>OLON01001787.1_pt1 | contig 11850 bp, 10 predicted proteins | sample 1672691 | NCBI WGS metagenome assembly OLON01 (sample SAMEA3136714, study PRJEB25190) | human gut metagenome | biome: human gut; feature: human-associated habitat; material: faeces | place: Austria | collected 2013
TTTTTCATTTATTTCCAAATTTCTTTCTGATCCGATGGAATCTGTGCTGTTTCGCATTGTTCTCGCTGACAGCTTGATTATGATACCACTCCTATTTTGAATTGTCAATAGTTTTTTAATAAAACATTTTATTGCTGCTTATAAAGCTCATCCCAGTACATCTTATCATTCAATGTATGATACTGTACCGGAATGTGAAGATACAATATGAATATCACCCCATTATCTTAGTATGTATCACCTACCTGTCGCATTTTGAAAGTCTTAGTATTTTAGTTATTTTGCAATTACTCAATGCACCTTATTGTTTTGGAAGCTGACACTCATTAATAGCAATCCCAGTTATACATAACATAGCTGAAATCTCTGTTCTTCAGTGCTTCTCTGTCAATAAAGAAATTTGCGACACCGGCATCTCCCCACATAATATCCTTCACACTGTTCAACTGAAATAATAATATCTCACCATCGTCGACACTTCTGGGATCAGATTGTGTAAAAAACGGATAACCACCAACCTGACACATATATTCCTCATACATATCACACAAGCCATCCATAACATCGTCATTCTCAAGATATCCCCGCAGCTCCCTATCCAGACAAGTATCTGCGGCCGGCCAGAAATTCACATCGTCAAAAGGCATCGTCTGAACAATTTTAGTAGGTTTCAAACGGTATGTTACTGCTCTCTCCATAGGAAGCGCTGTATCTTCATGCCAGTCAGGTTCATGAATACATGATTCCTCCGCCCGCTCCGGCAATGTTTCATAGTAACGTATGCACCACCCTGTCTGGTCATAGCCATCATCAAAATTGCATCCATACATATCTTCGCTGCTGATCAATATCTGCATCACCCCCTGTTCAGGATAATCCGGCAAATGCGGAATCTGGGCAAAATTCACCTGCGCCAGCAGATACAATTCCTCGCCTGTTCTGCTGTTCTCCAATCGATGTTCTCCCTCAGGCACATAATAAGCGCCGCCAATCTTACAGTCAAAAAGACCTGCATCCCCTTCTTCGAGTTCAAAACTCACCATCGGGGCTGCTGTATATTCCGTCATTTTCCGGTAAATTTTCTCTACAATCTCAGTTGTATTTTCTCGCTCCTGTGCTTTCTTTTGACCCGCTCCTGACGCTGCACAATTATCATCAGCTTTCTCCGCCCCACCAAATGCAAATGAAAGATTTTGATAATAATTCAGATTTTCAAGCTTCTTCAAATTCTCTTTTATCCATGAACATCCACCCGTCGATTTCATGATCTTCATTGATATATTCATCTTTTTCGTTAAAATATCTATTGTATTCTCAAAAAGCAAACTCTTTTTCACCTTGAGCGACAACACATCTCCCCATGGAAGAAGAGCCCCCTCATCAATCGTCCAATCAGGCCGGAATGCAAATATAGCTATCCCCTTCTCATAAAAACCATATAAAAAATAATGTCCGTTTGCATGTACCGGCAGTACATTCTCCTCATATGCAAAATTATACTTTTTCAGTTCTCTTTTTATTTGTTCCAAATTCAGCATCATATACTCCTCGCTCTCCGTATAGACTAAAAACCTTACTGATCGTCAGTTATTCTCCTGAAAATTAGTAAGGTTTTATCTGTCGCAAATATTCTAAAATATAACTGATCGCGTCTATTGTCTCTTCTGAGCAAACTCCCGCATAATATCCTGCATCATCGTGTTCAGTAATTCAATCACCTGATCCGCATTCATCATATCATTAATCGTAATCTGCCCGACAATATGACTGTTGCGTCGGCCGCCGTCAAGAAAATATCCATTTAGGGCTCTGTAATCCCGTGCGTTCTCTCCGTCTTTCAGCAGTACATATCCCGCAACTGCCGTTATGCTGTAACTATTCTCCGTGACACCCTCAATGAAATCCACATAAAATGCCTTCTGTTTCTCATTGATATAGGTGTACATGCGCTTATAAACATTGGACACTTCCAGAAAACTGGATGGTTCTACACGTCTGTAATACGGGTATTCGCCTCTCCACTTATGTCTGCAGAAATACTCATTCAGCGCCCGCCGTACGGCACCATGATGCTTACGGCATGATAATGGCAGCACTCTTTTCTCGTAATATTGGCTGCAAGTGTCCAGTATATCTGTCAAAACGCCGTATAATGTTTCTGCTTTCTTCATGGAAGCAAACTGTATCCAATAACGGCAGAAAGCTGCCCGCTCATCAATAGCCTTATGCAACCATCCCGTCAGTTCCTCCAAACCATAAGGGGTCAGATATTCACATGCTGCCTCCAGATCATTCTGACTGAATGCAAAATTCTCCGCTGCATCTTCATCAAAACGGATCAGGCTCTTCCCTATACCCGCTTCTGTCGTTGGTGCCAGGTAGAATTGTATCAGCTCGTAAAACACACACAGCAGCGGAAGGGCACGCAGCTCATCCTTGTCAAGCGACTCAACGCCAAGTATCTGTGCCTTCTCAAGCATTGCCTTCAAAGGATGCATCAGGATCCTCCATGGCAATTTATCTGCATCGACATCCAACGGCTCCATCGCCGAATCATAATTATATAAATGCAGTGAACCTTTCAGACTTCTAAAAACAAAAGAACTCTCCTTCGCCTGATAAGGTCCCTCTGAAAGACCATTGACAAATGACAGACGATAATACGGTACACTGACCTTTTCTTCTGCACCATTCTCGCCTTTCACAGTCTCCGTTCGTTCAAAACATTCACCGGAAAGATGTGTAATGAGAATTTCTCGCGGATGTCTGCCGTCTTCAATCAATACATCTGCAAAATCCAGTTCCAGAGACATCGCAGGTGTACTCAATACATCCACATGCAATATTCTGTTCTTAATCTTGTACGGAATCTTCTTCTGTCCAACAACATACTCTGACAGGCCATTTAATGCCTGCTGCTCCTCACCGTCGAATATCCGTACAAACTCTTTGTATTCCGCCTGTTCTTTTCTTAATGCTGCTTTCGCAGTCAAATAGCCGTGTACAATACCGTTTTCAACGCTTTCCAATTCTTCTTCAGTTTCAAACTGTACAAGTCCCTGAAGCGTCTTGATCGTACTCTCTTCCAAATCGTAGCCTTCAATCAGCGAAAGATAATGCTCACCAAGTTCATGGAGCCGTGCATATTCAGCCCCCTTCATCTGGCGATAATCCCGGTAAAGATCAGACATCAGCTCATTATCAACACTATAATGTAGCATCATTCTCCTCCTTGCCGCTGTTCAAATACTGCCACAGAGCTGCCACCGGCAGTCCTACGACATTATTGTAATCTCCATGAATAGACCGAATAAAGACAGCTGCTCTTCCCTGAATGCCATAAGCGCCTGCCTTATCTGCCGGTTCACCTGTTCTGATATAATCCCAGATCATCTTATCCGTCATCGGATACATTGTGACTTCCGTCTTCTCCGCAAATACTGTTTCTTTCCTTACATCTGCACTGCCTTCAATCACTGTAACACCTGTATACACCTCATGGGTTCGTCCCTGCAGCATATGAAGCATCCTGAAAGCATCCTGATCATTCGCCGGCTTCCCGAGAATCTCCTGATCACATGATACAACAGTATCCGCTCCAACGATAATGCAGTCTTCCGCATAACGTTCAGCCACATCCTGCGCCTTTTGTCTTGAAAGCCGTCTGACCATTTCTTCAGGTTCCCACGGCCCTTTCTTCTCTTCCTTTGTACTGACACATACATCAAAGTCCAGACCGGCCTGTTTCATCAACTCACTGCGTCTTGGCGATGCAGATGCCAGAATGATTTTTCTCATGTTGCTAAAGCCTCCCTGCTGCAATACTTAAATCACAAGTATTATACTTTATCTTCCCGGATTTGTAAACATCTCCGGCATATACTTCCAGTAACGCTTCGGCAACATCTGCATCTGCAGTTTTGGATTTCTTCTCTCCAGAATAGCCCCACTCTCCGTAAACGTCTTCCACCATTCTGTAAAAGCATATTCCGATGAAGACAACATCATCTGCGGATCCTGTCTAAAGTCCGGATGACGGATATAAAGCCAGTCTTCACCTGCTCTGTGAATCCAGACTTCATCCCGTTCCACATCATGGATCACCCAATGCTCCATGGGCAGCCTGTCCTGAAAATGTTCCGCTAGAAACATTCCCACATGATGCTTCGAAACCAGTCTGGCATACAGAATGTCGTTCTGAAGTTCCTGAAATCTCAGAAAACCATATAAATGCTGTGTCTCCCTCGAGACACTTCTTGACAGCTGATGCAGTCCCATCACTTCCGGTATGGACATCGCATTCAAAACCTTCCTGCCATTGGCAAAGGCCAAAATAAGAAATCTGTAGATAATCTCTCCCTTCTCCTGACTGTCCGCCTCCGACGCCATGTGTACCAGATACCATGCCTCCTCCGAAATCTTGCTTATAATGGCCTTCACAACCTTCCCGGCCTTCTCAGTATTCACTTCTACCGAATAAATATCCGAAAACAGATCACCGTTCACATAAGGGCCCACCGCCAGCTTCTGCCAGGCATGGCCATACCGGCTTGTGAAAGCTTCGTACACGCCGCACAAAATACCTTCTGTACTGTTCTGACACATCAGAATACGCATTCTCTTATTCTGTTCCATTCCAAGTCACTCCCTATCAAAGCTGTCCGGTCAATACCTGCCGCTTATCCTCCTGCTCCACCGGCATCTGCAAGTGAAAATCATCAAACAGATTCAACTGTCTGAATGTATCCCCGGAGCGAACAACATTCTCCGGCAGACGCTCCTTTAATCCAAGAAGATTCGTTGTAATGAACCGTTCATCCATTCTGAAAGGCATATAAACTCTTCCCTGACAAGTAATAAAGTACATCGCCCGCTTCAGTACAACCCCCATCTTCTTCAGATCCTCGAATCGCAGGCCGCCATACCTCCTGGCACGACAGATCCTCCTGGCGCTGTTCACACCAAGCCCCGGCACTCTCAGCAGCTGATAATAATCCGCCGTCATCACCTCCACAGGAAAAGCCTCCAAATGTCTGACCGCCCAATCGCACTTTGGATCTAGCAGCAGATTGAAATTCGGCTGTCTCTTACTCAGAAGTTCTGCTGCCTTAAAACCATAAAACCGTATCAGCCAGTCTGCCTGATACAGACGATGTTCCCTCAAAAGCGGCGGCATCGTCCCCACCGCCGGTAATCGACTATCCTCATTCACACCCACATACGCGGAATAGAAAACCCGTTTCATCTTAAATCTGCCATAAAGCGCCTCTGATACACTCATAATCTGATAATCCGACTCCCCTGTTGCTCCTATAATCATCTGGGTACTCTGTCCTGCCGGCACAAAGGGCTGTGCATGCCGGTACAGCGCCACTTCGTGCTTCGAAACAGTAATCTGCTGTTGAATCTGCCGCATAGGCTTCAAAAGCTGTCTGCGGGGCTTATTCGGAGCCAGGCTCCGCAGCCCCTCTGCTGTCGGCAGTTCCAGATTGCAACTCATCCTGTCCACCAGAAAACCGGTCTGCTGGATGAGTTGAGGATCAGCTCCCGGAATCGCTTTCACATGGATATAGCCATGAAAATGATACACTGTGCGCAGCCGCAGAACTGTCTCATAGATCAGCTCCATCGTATAAGACGGATTCCTGTAAACGGCCGAACTGAGGAACAGACCTTCTATATAGTTTCTACGATAAAAACCCATGGTCAATGTACATACCTCGTCCGGGCTGAATGTCGCCCGCTCTGTATCATTACCGACTCTGTTGACACAATAAACACAGTCATAGCAGCAGTCATTAGTCAACAGGATCTTCAGCAGAGAAATGCATCTTCCGTCTGCAGAAAAGCTATGACAGATACCACAGGCCACTGCATTGCCTGTTCCCATGCTGCCATTCTTCCTGTCCACGCCGGAAGAAGTGCAGGCCGCATCGTACTTGGCTGCATCAGCCAAAATACGCAGTTTCTCATTCAGATGACTGTCCCATATCGTCTCCATGTCCTACCGCCCTTTCAAAAAACATATGTTCCTATTCATTTTAGCACATATGTTCGCATTTGTAAACATATGTTTTCGAAAATATGTTTGGTTTTATTTTCCTGAGTGCTTTCTTTTACTTCAATCGCCTGACTCTGAATGTATGGCATGTCTTTATATGCTATATAAAAATAAAGTAACTGTTCAGAGACAACCTCCAAAATGTTACGCATTTTATACCTGTTTTTTAAAATTTTGCTTGGCTCTGAACAGTTACAAAATAAAAAAGAACCGAAACACTTCTGTTCTTAACGCAGAATTCTGTTTCAGTTCTTTTTTTGAAGCCTCCCCTGAGCGTCCTTTATACACCTTCATCAGATGTGATGTTCTTTAAAATAGGCCATGGCCTTTTCCTGATCCTTCATGACCTGTGCCTTCACTTCTTCCAGACTGGCAAATTTGTGTTCATCCCGCAGTCTCTGATAAATGCGCACAGTGATCATCCGATCATATAAATCGCCTGAAAACTCAACAACATGGGTTTCTATACGAAGTTCATTATGATCTCCAACTGTCGGATTGCGACCGATATTCGTCAGCGCATAGTACTTTCCTTCCATACCTTCAATCTGAACAACCGATGCATATACACCTTCCGGCGGCAGCAGTTTAATGTCATCTGGCGCCAGATTGGCTGTCCGCATATCAACTTTTCTTCCATTGGCTTTTCCCGGAATAACTTTTCCATTAATCTCATACGGACGTCCGAGAAGTTCTGTGACCGTCTCCATTCTGCCTTCTGCAATATAGCCTCTAATCATTGTTGAGCTGATCTCTTCGCCGTGTACACACAGTTTTTCACAGTTATCAACAACATAACCATACGCTGCCGCATGCTTTTTCAAAAACGAGACATCACCACTTCTCTGGTATCCAAAATGGAAATCATCTCCAACGACAATCACCTTTGCACCGATATCTCTCACAAGTACATCCCGCACAAAATCTTCAGGCATCATATGCGCTGTCTCCTGGGTAAAGGGATACTCGATCAATACATCGATCCCCATTTCTTCCACAATGCGAAGCCGCTCTTCTTTTGTATAAATCAGCGACTGTTTCTTTCCGGTCAGCAGACTCATCGGATGAAAGTCAAAAGTAAAGACAACGGTCTGAAAACCCTTTTTGCCATATTCTTTTAATTTGTTGATCAAAAGCTGATGTCCCCGATGCAGTCCGTCGAATTTTCCAAGGGCAACCACGGTGTGATCAAGATGGATATCCTTTGTTCCTCTAAAATAAATCATGACCAATGCTACCTCTATACAAACATTTTTATATTTTTTAAGCTGTTTTTGACGGCCACATACTGATAAATCGCCGTAAAATTACCTGTGCTGTTGTACATGCGCACCTGCATTCCGTCTTTGAGTACAGCGGACGCATCACCGCCGGAGGTTGCAACCTGTTCCCTTGGCAGCCAGTTGCCGTTGGCAAGCATTTTATCCGAAAATGCATCTGTCGTTTTGAATTCCGGATAATCCGAAAGCATTTCTTCGACAGGCACAATATGTCTGCGCACTTCTTCTTCACCGCAGGCAGCCATTTCCTGAATCTGAGCAAGTGTCCATGCATGTGCAATATCAAATGCCCCCACTTTTAAACGGACAAGTTCCGTCATACAGGCACCACAGCCCAGTTTCTCGCCAATATCCTGACACAGTGTACGAATATACGTGCCTTTGGAACATGAGACCTCCATTGTGACATAAGGCAGCTGTATTTCTGTGATATTCAGGGCATTAATCACCACATGTCTGGCCTTTCGTTCAACTTCCTGACCGGCCCTGGCCAGCTCATATAACTTTTTGCCATCTACCTTAATGGCAGAATACATCGGCGGTATCTGCATATAATCACCAACAAAAGAAACCGCTGCATCTCTGACCTCACGCTCATCGACATTCACAGCCTTTTCAGTAAGAATCTGTCCGGAAATATCCTGTGTATCGGTAGTTCTGCCAAGCATCATCACCGCGCGATAAGTCTTGTCCCGGTCTGTGATCATATCACAGAGCTTTGTTCCCTTGCCGAGACAGACCGGCAGAACCCCTGTTGCATCCGGATCCAGCGTACCCGTATGGCCGATTTTCTTCTGATGAAGGATTCCCCTGAGTTTTGCTACAACATCATGGGATGTAAAACCTTTTTCCTTGCAGACATTAATCATTCCATCGTACATGTATCCAGCTGCTCCTTTATTAATGCTTCTGCTGTATGATAAATTTCATTGATATCGCCCACTGCTGAAAATCCCGCTGCGCGCACATGGCCGCCGCCGCCAAATTTGCCTGCAACCGCTGCAACATCCACGAAATGATTGGATCTCATACTGAATTTATAAGTGTTTGTCTCTGTGTCGGAGGCAGATGCAAGCAATGCTACCTCAATGTCCCTTGTCAGACGCAGCTGATCGATAATACCTTCCAGATCACCATGTCCTGCACCCAAACGGTCCAGCTCCGGTTTTTCAAGCACACACACAATCATTCGATTGTCAAGAACAAGTCGGCATTTCTGCAGGGCATAGCCCAGAATCTTATTCTGCTTATAACTTTTGCGGTAAAAAACATCATCAATGAGATCTGAATACGGAATGCCTTTTTCCATCAGGCAGCCGGCCATATCCATTGTATGACGGCTTGTATTGCTGTATTTGAACACACCGGTGTCACAAATAATACCAATATACAATGCCACTGCTGCATCATAAGAAATAGCCTCCATTGCCATCAGCCCTGTCAGTACTTCGCAGGTTGAACTGGCATCCGACACGATCATATTCTCATCGGCATAGCCCGGATTGCTGATATGATGGTCAATACAGATCCTGTGTTTTGCCGTATCAAAATATTTCTGCGCTCCGGCAAGACGCCCTTTGTCACTGGCATCCAGTGCAATAAATAAATCATAGACCTTATCATCTTCATAGCTGCCAATAATCTGCTCAACACCGGCAATCACTTTATAGCTTTCCGGAACCGGTTCCAGTCTGACATCTGCCTCAATCTCAGGATAATTATCCCTGAGATAATGCCAGAGGCCCATACAGGCGCCGACGCAGTCACCATCCGGTCTTGTATGACCGGCAATAATGACTGTTCGGACCCCTTCCAGGCAGGACAGAATATTATTCATTGTCCTCTTCTCCTTCATGTTCTTTTCCTTCATCTGAACGAACAACATCGTCAATCAGTTTTGACATATTGACGCCGTATTCGATCGACTGATCCAAAACAAAATGAATTTCAGGTGTATTTCTTAAGTTCACAGTCCGTGCAAGCTCACGGCGGATAAAACCAATGGCACTTTTAAGTCCTGCCAGTGTTGCATCCTGTGCATCTTTATCGCCCAGCACGCTGATATAAGCTTTGCACTGTTTCAGATCCGGTGCTACTTCCACAGCAACAACGCTGGTCATCGGACTGATGCGCGGATCTTTAATCTCACGGGAGATAATACGGCTCAGTTCCTTCTGAACCTCACCATTGATACGCGTATTCTTTATACTGTTCTTTCTCATCTATATACTCCTATCTCGGCACTTCTTCCATAACGAAAGCTTCAATCTGGTCGCCTTCCTTAATATCGTTATATTTCTCAAAGGACATACCGCATTCATAGCCGGAATTAACTTCTTTCACATCATCTTTGAAACGCTTCAGAGATGCAAGCTCACCTTCATGAATAACAACATTATCTCTTAAGAGACGTACCTTGCAGTTACGAACGATCTTACCATCCTGAACATAACCGCCGATGATGGTGCCGACACCGGATACCTTATATGTCTGACGCACTTCTGCATGGCCGATGATCTTCTCTTCGAATGTCGGTTCAAGCATACCCTTCATAGCAGCTTCGATATCTTCAATGGCATTGTAGATGATTCTGTACAGACGCAGATCGACTTTTTCCTGTTCTGCAATAATCTTCGCCTGATTGTCCGGACGAACATTGAAACCAATAATAATCGCATTGGATGCAGAAGCCAATGTAACATCAGATTCATTGATGGCACCAACACCGCCGTGAATAACCTTGACAGCCACTTCATCATTGGAAAGTTTTGCAAGACTCTGTTTCACAGCTTCTACAGAACCCTGAACATCGGCTTTGACAATGATATTCAGATCTTTGATCTGACCTGCCTGGATCTGATCAAACAGACCATCCAGAGATAATTTTGATTTTGTATCAGCCAGCATCTTCTCACGTTTTGTGGCGATAAATGTCTCAGCCATTGCACGGGCTTCTTTTTCAGTATCTGTTGCAATGAAGACTTCACCAGCCTGAGGCACTTCATTCAAACCAAGAATCTCTACAGGTGTAGACGGACCGGCTTTCTTTACACGGCGCCCCTTATCATCAATCATTGCTCTTATCTTACCAAATGCAGTACCAACAGTTACATTATCACCAACATTCAGTGTACCTTTCTGAACCAGCACGGTTGCCACAGGACCACGACCTTTATCCAGCTGTGCTTCAAGAATCAGGCCACGACCCTTTCTATTAGGGTTCGCCTTTAATTCTTTCACTTCAGCATCCAGAAGGATCATATCCAGCAGATCCTGAAGACCTTCACCTGTATGTGCGGAAACAGGTACCATAATGGTTGTACCACCCCAGTCCTCTGCGATCAGACCATATTCTGTCAGTTCCTGTTTAACACGGTCAATATTGGCACTCGGCTTATCAATCTTGTTGATTGCAACAATAATATCGATTTCTGCTGCTTTGGCATGGTTAATGGCTTCAATTGTCTGAGGCATAACACCATCATCAGCTGCAACAACAAGGATTGCGATATCTGTAGACTGTGCACCTCTTAAACGCATGGCTGTGAAAGCTTCATGTCCAGGTGTATCCAGGAATGTGATCTTCTGACCATTGACTTCAACAACATAGGCACCAATGTGCTGTGTAATACCGCCGGCTTCTCCGGATGTAACACTTGTCTTACGGATAGCATCAAGGATAGATGTCTTACCATGGTCAACGTGACCCATAACGCAGACAACCGGTGGTCTTGGCTGAAGATCTTCTTCATTTTCTTCCTCTTCCTTCAGCATCTCTTCGATAACATCCACAACAACTTCATGTTCACAGAGAATATCATATTCAAGTGCGATTTCTTCTGCCTCATCATATGTGATGTCTGAGTTCACATTAAGCATCTTGCCTTCAAGGAAAAGCTTCTTGATGATCTGAGCTGCCGGAATCTTCATCTTATCTGCCAGTTCTTTGATTGTTACTGTCTCAGGCAGTTCAATGCTTGTTACCTTCTCTACAACCGGTTCCGGCTTTGGCTGTGTATTGACAGGTTTCTTACGCATTGTGTTTCTATTGCTATTGTTATTGTTGTTCTTATTATTGTTCTTGCCGTTTCTGGATGTATTTCTTCCTTCAAAATCTCTATCATCACGGCGGTTGTCACGATCTTTGTTGTCCTTGTAGTTTCTGCGGTTTTCTCTTGTTGTATCCTTTGTCATAACAACTTCTTTGTTGATGGCACTGTCAAGATTGAACTTGCCGTCACGGCCGCCGTTTCTACCACCCTGACCTCTGTTGTCACGGCTGCCGTTTCTGTTCTGGCCATTGCCGTCGCGATTGAAGTTTCTGTTCTGGCCGTTGCCGTCGCGATTGAAGCTTCTGTTCTGGCCGTTGCCGTTGCGGTTAAAGCTTCTGTTCTGACCGTTGCCGTCGCGGTTAAAACTTCTGTTCTGGCCGTTGCCGTCGCGGTTAAAACTTCTGTTCTGACCGTTGCCATCGCGGTTAAAGCTTCTGTTCTGGCCGTTGCCGTCGCG
>OLON01001788.1_pt1 | contig 11848 bp, 9 predicted proteins | sample 1672691 | NCBI WGS metagenome assembly OLON01 (sample SAMEA3136714, study PRJEB25190) | human gut metagenome | biome: human gut; feature: human-associated habitat; material: faeces | place: Austria | collected 2013
ACGCCTGCAGCTTCTGGCTTTTGGACATTCCACTTCTTGTAATATTTTGGACCACACCTATACAATGCAGCTTCAGGCTGCGCATATCATTTTTTACAGCCTGTCCCTTCCCGTTGAACCGGATTCCCTCCAGCGTACGGTTTTTGTAAAAACGTCCCCAGGAATCCGCATAGTAAAGATTTTTGTCCGGAAGACACAGCCAACCCTTTGAAGGATTTCCATACTTATTTACGTAATAGGAATATTTTCCTACATTTACGATACGTGACGTCTTTCCGTTCAAAAGGCGTCCTGCAGTATCAAACACATAGATCCTGGAACCGATCTTGTTATGGTAAGTTAACGCATAATATTTAGGCCCGAAATAATACCGTTTTCCCTTTACGGTCTTCCATTGGTTTCTGATCTTTCGGCCCTTGGTGTAGTAGTAATATTTTCCTTTTTCTCTGTAGAGACCGGTTTTCTTCTTTACAGTTGCCGTAGTAGTTGCTGCCTGCGTCTCACAGGTTACGGAAACCGTGCAGATCTGCACCGCAAAAAGCATGACCATCGCCATAAAAAACAATTTTAATCTTTTCATACATATCTTTCCTTATCGTTCATTCTGATCAATACTCTTCGTATCTCACACTTCCGTCAGAATAGGTGATCTCATAGTAGCCATGGCCACTTCCGTCACAGTCATCATAGGCCTGACGGCTAACCTCGGTAGGTTCTGATGCTGCTGCCTCTGCTGCTGCCTGTGCCTCTGCCGCTGCCTGTGCGTCTGCCGCTGCTTGTGCGTCTGCCGCTGCCTGTGCGTCCGCTGCTGCCTGCGCGTCTGCCGCTGCCTGTGCGTCCGCCGCTGCCTGCGCTTCTGCTGCCGCCTGTGCGTCTGATGCCGCTTTTGCCTCTGCCGCTTTTTTCTCTTCAGCTGCTTTCTGCTCTGCTACCAGCTTGTCGATCTCATCTTTATTGGAAGTGAAGTATGTATGTGCCGCATATCCCTTAACACCATCTCCTTCAACCTTCAGCCATCCAGGGCATACACCGGTTACCTTGAACTCGGTTCCAAGAGATGTTACTTTCAGGGATTTTGATTTTGTATCCGCTTTTTCACGGATATTTACATTGGATTTTGCATAGGTAGTGGCAGCTTCTTCCAGCTCAGTCTCCTTCGCATCTTCCAGCGCTTCCTGAGATTTTCCTTTTTCATCCGTGTAGGAAATATAAAGGATCTCATACTCATTATAAAAAACAGGTTCTTTCCAGTCATCCGGTGTCACATTCCGGAAGGTATGCTCTGTACCATCTTTCATGGTGATCACTAGATCCTGACCTGCCGCATCCTTGGAGTCTTTCTTTTTGCTGTCATCCTCTTTTGCATCCTGAAGCTCTGCGGATTTCACCTCAAGTCCGCTCTGATTTTTTACTGTAAGCTCTCCGATCTGAAAATCCTCTGCGGTCTCTTTTTCTTCTGCGGAATCTTTATCGCCAGTTTTCTCTGCGGTTTCCTCCTTTGTCGTTGTCTCGCCTGCAAAAGCAGCTGTCGGTGCCCCCAGACACATCGCTGCGATCAATGCTGCCCCTAAAAGCACCTGTACTGTTTTTTTTCTCATTTCTTATATCCTCCTTTATAGTGTCAGTCCGCCTATTATACGGGCTGAATCTTTGTTGCCTGTAAGAATTTCGATCTGATTTCCGTCTGCTGCAAGAAGTGAACGGTCCAGATATAAGCAAAAACCGCTGCTGTCCGTTTTTCCATCTTCTGTGGAAACATCCATCGGAAATGCTTCATAAATCTTATCATGGTTCAATCTTATATAAATCCTGCTGTCTATATCCAGATATTTTTCTTCAATACAACCTGTGATCTTTTCCAGATTTCCCTGGATCTCGCACTGAACTGCTCCGGCACCGGCAGGAACCGTATCTTCTTCCGTAACATTCACCTGACACTCCGGTCCTTCCATGATCGGCGGTGACTGTGCCATTTCCGGGAGAAAACGCTCTGCCCGTTCCACGATCACAGTATCTGCATTCTTCTCATCCACTTCACTCATCTGGTAAGGTACTCCTCTGGAAAAATACGCACTGGAATAAGCATCTGCCATAAACGGAAGCAGTGCATTACCAAAAGAATCACGGAACATGACCAGACTTCCTTCCTTCACAGGATTTACCGTTGTGATCTTCGGATCAAAATTACTTACCACTTCTCCCACATAGGCAAATGTTGTCTGTCTGTCATAATAAACTTCCTCTTCCGGTGTCGTTGCAAGAGGATACAGCATCTCATCCAGATCTCCTGTGAAATCTGTTTTTATAGTATAGGGTTCCTCCTTATAGGAAACATGCTCCTTTTTCAGAGAAGACAGCAATGTTTCCGCCGCAACTGCAGCACCCTTGTTGTTCCAGTGTGAATCTCTTTTGTGATAAAGAACTTCTTTCTCTTCTGAAAGAGTCTCATACAGATCTCCGTAAGAAACCTGCTCCTGCCTGAGATATTTCTGAAGATTAACAAGGTTTTTGTCCGATGATACCTTCAGGCTGTCATAGTACGGCATGTTCTCTCCATAGAGTGAGTTTTTATTAGGTGCCACAGTAAAAAGAAACTGCACGCCTTTTTCATTCAATGTCTCCTGCATCATGGCCAGTGTATGTGCAATATTAAAAAGACTTCTCTCGGAAAGAAGCTCCTCTCCAAGATAATCCTCCAGCGAATCCTTATAATAAAGCCAGTTATCGGTTCCCTGGATCACACCATCTGCAGTAGATACTCCGAAAATCTTCCCGTTCAGAAGGGCATTTGCCGTTACCAGCTCATTTCGAAACGCAAAATGTTCCTGAAAATATTCGCCTGCTTCCGGCAGCCAACGGGTATTGATCTCGTTTTCTTTTTTCAGTTCAGGAAACTCAGCCAGTCTTCGGTTTTCAGACGATGCTTCCTGCTTTGTCACCGCCATCCCCAGAGATGGCACAAGACAAGCTGCAAAAAATGCAGTAATATAAAGCACCTGCAATTTTTTCATGTTTTCTGCCTCCTCTTAAAATCGAAAATAGATGAACGGATTATAGGTTCCGCCGGCAAGGCTCAATACACAAAGCGCAAAACCAGCCAGACTTAATACATAGGTAAAGCCTTCATACCATTTATACTTTTTCAGCATGCTGTTTACCGGAACTGCTGCGACCAGTGCCGCTGCCAGCGTTACAAGATATACCGGTGTCAGCTGCTGCAGTGTAAGGCTCATTGCAGAAGCCTTCCATCCAAAATCCGTAAACATTTCTCTGATCCAGAAGCATCCCTGCTTCATAGTGTCCGCACGGAAAAACACAAAGCCAACACAAACTACCAGAAGTGCATAGACATGCTGAAAAAAGCTCTTGAGTTTTCCGCCCTTTTTCCCGATAAATGGGATATACTCTTCCAGCATCAGGAAAAAGCCATGATAAATTCCCCAGAACAGAAAATTAAAGGAGGCACCATGCCAGATACCTGTACACACAAAAACGATCATTTTATTGACCACTGTACGGAATTTCCCTCTGCGGTTTCCCCCTAACGGAATATACAGATATTCCTTAAACCATCCTGAAAGAGACATATGCCATCTTCTCCAGAATTCACGGATACTGGCAGAAATATAAGGATAATCAAAATTCTCATGGAAATGAAATCCAAACATCATTCCGAGTCCCAGCGCCATATCACTGTAGCCGCTGAAATCAAAATAGATCTGCAGCATATAGGAAACTGCGCCCAGCCAAGCACCCGGACCGGTGATTCCGGTTGCTGCCGCACCAAAGAGATTATCCGCCACAAGTCCCATTGTGTTGGCGATAAGAATCTTTTTACTCAAACCTGCAATGAAACGCCGGATTCCTTTTCCGATTTCCTCCGGTGTCTGCTTACGATTATTGATCTCCGCCTCCACATCATGATACTTGACGATAGGTCCCGCGATCAGCTGTGGGAAAAATGAGATATACAGAAGCACCTTTCCGAAATTCTTCTGAACCGAAGCATCTCCCCGATAAACATCGATCACGTAGGAAAGTGCCTGAAAAGTAAAAAACGATATTCCGATCGGCATCCGGACATGCGGAACCGGAATTCCGGCACCGGTAACAGAATTAAATGTCTCCACCAGAAATCCGGAATATTTAAAGATCACAAGAAGACCGAGATTTATCACCACAGCCAATGTCATTGTGAGCTTACGGATCTTCGGACATTCCCCTGTCAGACGCGCTAAAATATAGTTGCCCGCCGATGAAGCAACCAGTAATATTACATAAATCGGTTCTCCGTATGCATAAAAGACCAGACTTGCCACTACAAGCAAAAAATTTTTGGCCCGCATCCCAGGTAAAAGGAGATGCAGACAAAAAGCAGCCGGAAGAAATACACACAGAAATACCATTGAACTGAAAACCATAATTCTATTTATTTATCGGTCTGGCGAATCTTATTTGCTGATCACGTCCAGTACGATTTCCTTCCCTTTTTTGTCTTTGTATGTATTGACCCAGAATCTTGTGTATTCCAACAGATATTCCTGTCCGTCACCATAACAGCCATCTGTCTTTCTGGTACGAAGAGGTCTGCCAAGGGCTTTCCGCAGTGCTGCAGAACTCTTTTCTCTTACAAATGCTTTCCTTAATCTTGAAGATGTTCTGGCATCGTATACACCGGTTTTTGTATTAAAAGCATAAAATCCGGCTCTGGACTGTCCATATGCGGAATAATAAACGCCTTTTACCATCTGTGCATACCGGTTAAATCCATAGTATTTCCCGCCGATCTTTTTTACAAGGAGATAGTTCTCCCCGAAGAATGTTCCACCTTTATAAGCCTTTCCGGTGTTGGAAAAATAGTATCTGTATGTCATTTTTTTGCCGGTAGTCTTATTAGCGACAGTCACGGTTTTCCATGTATTCTTTACTTTTTTTCCCTTCACATAATAGTAGTATTGTCCGCCCTCTTTTTTGAGACCGTTTTTTACCTTGGCTGCCTTGGCTGTAGATGCTGCCTGTACAGTCTGAACCGCAATAAGCGGTTCAGCTGCCGGTATCTGGAGCATCATCAGACAAAGTACTGCTGCCAGGATCTTCTTTGTCCACTTTTTCATGATCTGCTCCTGTTCTTTAGAGAACGATATCTTCTTTTCCTTCAGTTTTATAGTATTTTTTCATGGATGAAGATTTCTGCATATAATATTTAACATCTTTTCTGGATTTGTTTCCTGCTGCATTTGCATCAAATGTATACCAGGTATTTCCAATCTTGATCTCTGTCCATCCATGTGGCTGCCATTTATTTTTATTAAATACATTACTTTTTCCCCAGCATACACGGACCGGAAGTCCTGTTGCACGTTTAGCCTGTACTGCAAAGGCTGATGCAACACCGTAGCAGTTTCCTTTTTCCATTCCCATGGTCAGATATGCAAACATCTGGCTTTTACCTTTTGTAAACTGCAAAGGTTTTCCGTCAAAGCCCTTCATTCTCATATATCCGTATTTTTTGGAACAGTTAAACAATTTCTGAAGAGCCGTTTTTTTCTGCGCAGTTGTAGTCAGACTTGCAGAAATCTTCTGGCTGCGAAGCACTGAATCTGTCATCTTGATCAGTTCTGCATTTGCTTTTTTGGATTTCCCAGTGTATTTTCCGTTGGAAGCAAACTGCATGGTTTTGTAGGTATTTCCGGATTTTACTGTATACCATCCGGTCTTTCTTGCACCATTCGAGCCTAAATAATATATCGCACCATTGATCTTTTTTAATTTGTTGGTAACTTTTTTACCTTTGATGTAGTAATAATACTGACCGCCCTCTTTTTTCCAGCCATTTTTAACAGCTGCTTTTGCGGTTGTTGTGGTTGCTGTTGTTGCCGCCTGCGCACACACTGTGCCAAATGTCAGGCAAAACAGCATTGTGATCATAAGAACAAGCTGTGCGAATCTTCTCTTTTTCATGGTTTCTTTTCCTCCTGTTTTAAAAATCTTCATACCCGGTGATAATTATAGCATTGCTCTGATTTTCTTGCAATATAATGTATAAAATACATTATCTCCTCCAATACTTAACATATCTGAAAAATAAAGGAGGTTTTTCTATGCTTCTCTTTTTTCTTGTATTCTTCGGACTCCAGATCTTTGTTCTTTTCTGCTGTGCCGCTGCAGGAAATGACGCCGCTTCCCAGGAACTATCTGACCAGGAACAGCTTCAGTTTATCGCAGAATGGAAAAAACAACATCAAAAAAAGGACGTCTGCTGAAGAACGTCCTTTTTGCTTTGCAATTCTATTCTCCATTCATATGATGATACACACCAGTCCGCCTTTGCTGTCATTTACGATCTTCTTCATAGTATCCTGAAGCTTCACCTGACTTTCTTCGCTGATCATGGCCAGCTTGTTCCGGATTCCGTCTTCCACCAGCTGCTGGATGGATTTTCCGAAAATATTGGTCTCCCAGATACTTTCCCCTCGCTCCGGGCTTTCTCTGATATACTTTATCAGGTCCTCCGCCTGCTGTTCTGTACCAACGATCGGAGCGATCTCCGTTTCGATTCCCGCCCGGATCATATGAATGGACGGACTTTTTGACCGGATCTTTACTCCGAATTTATTTCCCTGACGGATCACCTCAGGTTCCTCAATAGTGATCTCGGAAAGCTCAGGCACCACAACCCCATACCCTGTTCCTTTTACCGCTTCCAGGGCAGCCTGGACTTTTACAAATTGTTCCTTCATACCGGCAAGCTCTTTTATGGTCTGGATCAGTTCATATTCGCTTTCCATGGATATCCCGCTCATTTCACTAAGCATCTGATAATAATAAATGTCTTTTACTGCGATCCGGATACGGACTTTTCCATCGGAAAGACTGACCTGCTCAAGCAATGTATCTTCCACATATGGACTTTCCAGATATACTGATTCTCTGCTTACATCACGCACATGAGTAAGTCTGGTCATCTTTTCCCGAATCTCATTTAACAGAGCCGCCTTTACCTCATGTTCCGGAGAAAGCATCTCCACCCATCTGGGAACAAAAAGCTCTATCTCACTGACCGGGAATTCATAAAGGATCTTCTCCAGGATTCTGGTCACATCCTCTTTTCGAAGCTGTTCACAGTTGACTGCCAGAACGGATACTCCAAATTTCTCTTCCAGATGTTTTACAGTTTTTCCGGTTTCCTCACTGTAGGGAGTCTGGGAGTTTACCAGGATCAGAAAGGGTTTTCCCTGGACTTTCAGTTCTTTTATGGTCTGTTCCTCTGCCGGGATAAAATTTTCTCTGGGAATCTCCCCGAAACTTCCGTCTGTTGTGACTACAATCCCAATGGTGGAATGCTGGCTGATCACTTTTTCCGTTCCAATGCGGGCTGCATCATGGAACGGGATTGCTTTTTCCTGCCAGGGAGTTTTGACCATCCGCTCCCTGCCTTCTTCCACATTTCCGGATGCATCTTTTACCAGAAAGCCTACACAGTCAATGAGTTTTACCCGGATTTTCTGGTTTTCCCCTATGGATACTTCCACTGCTTCTTTTGGAATAAATTTGGGTTCTACGGTGGTGATCATTTTTCCGGCACCGCTTAATGGCAGTTCATCCTGAAGTTCTGCTCTTTTTCCCTCGCTGATCGATGGCAGTGCTATCAGCTCCATAAATCTCCGGATGAATGTGGATTTTCCTGTACGGACCGGTCCCACAACCCCTATGTAGATATCCCCGCCCGTCCGCGCCTGGATATCACGGTAAACCTGAAAGTTTTCCATATAAAAAAGCCTCCCTGCATATACTGGCCTGTAAGTTCCGGGAAACGTCTTAAAAAAGACAGTTCCCGCATACCACAGTATATGCCCGGAAGGCTTCTTATATGCTGCTGTTCACCGGGAACAGCAGCTCTTTGTATTCCTCATATCAGTCTTTGATATAGAACTCATTGTGAAGCAGATGATGCTCTTTGCCTTTGAGGAGTCCCTCATAAAGCTCCAGAACCAGTGGGTTCTCATCGGATTTCTTGATGATCATGGTATTGTCTGCATTGTACAAACCTCTTGCTCTGGCTGCCTTGGTTCTGTCACCGGATCTGGTCGGCTGACCTCCACCCATAATACATCCACGGCGGCATGCCATAACCTCGATCAGATGATAGTTTGCCTCACCGTTCTTCACACGTTCCATAACGGTTCTTGCATTTGCAAGGCCGCTGGCAACACATACATTGATATCCATTCCCTTGTACGGTACGGTAAATTCCTTGATTCCCTCTTCACCACGAACACCGCACTCTGCAATCTCATGCATGGCTTCCTTGCTGTGATCCGGGCTCAGTCTTCGAAGAACTGCCTCGGTAACACCACCGGTAACACCGAAGATAACGCCACCGCCGGAACCAAATCCAAACGGCATATCGCATGCTTCCGGATCCAGTGTTGCAAAATCAAGACCAAAGTTATCGATCATGCGGAGAAGCTCTGTGGTTGTGATAACGATATCGGTATCCTGCTCGCCATCGGTAAAGCTGTTCGGGCGGATTGCCTCTGCCTTCTTGGCTGTACATGGCATAATGGAAACCATAACGGTCTTCTTGCCTGCTGCATGCTCCGGATCACGGAAGTATTCCTTGATAACCGCAGACATCATTCCCTGTGGGGAACGGCAGGTAGAAATGTTCGGAACATATTCCTTATACTGATCTGTGATGAACTTCACCCATGCAGGACAGCAGGAGGTCAGAAGCGGAAGGTTCTCACCCTTCTCCACTCTGTTTAGGAACTCCTTGGTCTCTTCCATAATAGTAAGATCGGCGCTGAATGTGGTATCGTATACTTCATCAAAGCCCATTCTGTGGAGTGCGTTGACGATCTTGCCCATAACGCTCCTGCCCTTTGTGAGGCCGTAGTGATCACCAACTGCTACACGGACTGCCGGCGCGATCTGGGCAACCACACGGGTATCCTTGTCCGCAAGTGCATCCCAAACCTCATCCATATGTGTACGAATGGAGATGGCTCCTGTCGGACAGTAAACACGGCACTGACCACAGTTTACACACTGTGTCTCAGCAATCTTTTTATTGAATGCAGGCATAACCATGGCCTCTGTTCCACGGAATGCGAATCCAAGAGCTCCGATTCCCTGAAGTTCCTCGCAGGCACGTACACAGTTGCCGCAGAGGATACATTTGTTCGGATCACGGATGATGGACGGTGAACTGTCATCGATCTCGTGCTGTTCTCTTGTATTTTCAAAACGGATATCCCGCACGCCAAGGCGATGTGCCAGCTCCTGCAGGATACATTCGCCGCTCTTTACACAGGTTGTACAGTCACGGCAATGTGCTGCAAGAAGCAGCTCCACGATCAGTTTACGATATTTCTTAATACGACCGGAGTTGGTATAGATAACCATTCCGTCTCTCGGCTGCTCGGAACAGGAGGCAAATGTTTTGCCTCTGTCATCCTCAACTGTACAGAGACGACAGGCACCAAAGGTGGAAACCTCTGAATGATAGCACAGTGTGGGGATATTGATACCGGCATTCCTGATGACTGTCAGGACATTTTTTTCGTCAGTAAATTCTACTTTTCTTCCGTCAATTGTCATTGTACCCATAAGATATCCTCCCTTCTATGCTTCCACATAAATCGCATCAAAGTTACAGTTATCCTTACAGGATCCGCATTTGATACATACGTCATTGTTGATTACATGTGGATGCTTGATCTTTCCTGAAATCGCACCAGTCGGACAGTTCTTTGCACACTTGCCGCAGCCGATACAGAACTCAGGATTGATATGGAATTGACGGAGCGCCGTGCAGACCTTCGCACGACATTTTTTATCTACGATATGCTCTACATATTCGTCACGGAAACGCTTCAGAGTACTGATGACCGGAAGCGGTGCACTCTTACCGAGTCCGCACAGGGCCATGCTCTGAACCATGTTTGCAAGCTCTTCCAGCTCATCCAGATCGGAAAGCTCACCCTTACCTGCGACGATTCTCTCCAGGATCTCAAGCATACGTTTGGTACCCTCACGGCAAGGAACACATTTACCACAGCTCTCACGCTGTGTAAAGCTCATGAAGAAACGCGCAACCTCTACCATACAGGTATTCTCATCCATAACAACCAGTCCGCCGGAGCCCATGATGGCATCCAGCTTCTTAACAGAATCAAAATCAAGCGGATGATCGATCTGATCGTCGATCAGACATCCACCGGAAGGACCACCGATCTGTACACCCTTAAATGCAGCACCACTCTTAAGACCACCACCGATGTCATAAATGATATGACGGAGGCTTGTTCCCATTGGAACCTCGATAAGACCGGTGTTCTCAATGGAACCGGTAAGTGAGAAAGTCTTGGTTCCAGGGCTTCCCTCTGTACCGATGGTGTGGAACCAGTCTGCTCCCTGAAGGATAATCTTCGGTACGTTGGCATAAGTCTCTACGTTATTCAGAACCGTAGGTTTACCCCACAGGCCCTGCTCAACCGTTCTCGGAGGTTTTACTCGAGGCATACCTCTGTTGCCTTCGATAGAAGCAGTCAGGGCAGAACCTTCACCACATACGAACGCTCCGGCACCGCGATTGATATGTAAGTGGAAATTAATACCGGAACCAAGGATATTATCACCAAGAAGGCCATAGGACTCTGCCTGCTCAATAGCCATTCGAAGTCTCTGTACAGAAAGAGGATACTCGGCACGCACATAAATATAACCATCTTCTGCACCTACTGCATAGGCAGCGATCACCATACCCTCGATCATCTTGTAAGGATCACCTTCCATTACGGAACCATCCATAAATGCTCCCGGGTCACCCTCATCACCGTTACATACTACATAACGGACTTTTTCCGGCTGGCGTGCAACCTGTGACCATTTCTTGCCTGCAGGGAAGCCTGCACCGCCACGGCCGCGGAGACCAGACTTCGAGATCTCGTCGATAACACCCTGTGGGGTCATCTCAAAGAAAGCCTTCGCCATAGCGGAAAATCCGCCTACGGAAATATATTCATCAATGGACTCTGCATCGATCTTGCCACAGTTCTCAAGAACGATCCTTGTCTGCTGGTTCAGGAACGGAATGTCACTGGGATGTGGACAGGCCTCATCATTATGACGATAAAACAGACGCTCAACAGGCAGTCCGCAGATCACGGTCTTCTCTACGATCTCGCGACAGTCGTCTACCTGAACATGTACATACTGATAATCATAGGGCTCAATTCTCATAAGAGGACCAAGTTCACATAAGCCCTGGCATCCGGTCTTAACGATTCCTACATGAGGAACATCCTTCTGCATCTCAACCGCAACACCCTCGATTCCCTCACAGAGTCTTGACATTTCTTCATAAATCTTCTGAGCACCGGAAGCAATACATCCGGTACCGGAACAGACGAGAACACGGCAGGTATAGCCATCAAGATTCTTCTTAACCTCAGCCTGTTTGTTTTTCAGATCTTCCATACTGGTTATACTCATACGCTCTCACCTCTCAATTCATTTAAAAGCTCAACAGCCTTCTCAGGAGTCATCTTCGGGTGAACTTCATCATTTACAGTCAGTGTCGGTGCAAGTCCGCAGGCACCAAGACAGGAAACTGTCTCAACGGTAAACATCATATCATCTGTAGTATGCTTCTTATGACTCAGTCCAAGTTCCTTCAGCATTGCTTCCTTTACAGGCATGGACTTACGTACATGACAGGCAGTACCGTCACATACCTTGATGATGTACTTGCCTTTCGGCTCAAAGGAAAAGTTTTCATAGAAAGTAGCTACACTGTACGCCTTCGCTTCTTTTACACCAATCTGTTCCGCAACATAAGTAA
>OLON01001792.1_pt1 | contig 11835 bp, 6 predicted proteins | sample 1672691 | NCBI WGS metagenome assembly OLON01 (sample SAMEA3136714, study PRJEB25190) | human gut metagenome | biome: human gut; feature: human-associated habitat; material: faeces | place: Austria | collected 2013
GAATTTGGCTGAACTAGTTTGACTTTAGGTGGCTATTCTCGCCCGACGCTAACATGTTTGAAGGGAACGCGAATTTGGTGGGCAGTGAGATCAACTTCGGACCCTGCGGTGTGTCCCCTTATTCCGTGGGCAATACGCTAAATCAGGGCCATAACCCCCTGCCCCGGATCCAGGTGGAATTCCAGACGGGCGTCATTGCCGGTAAGATTTTTATCGATAAAGACTTTAACGGCACATATGACGAAGGCACGGATGAACTTTACACAGGCGGTGTTACGGTAGAAGCGAACCACAGCAACGGCAATGAAAACTGTGCGGAGGGGGATGCTGCGCATAAGGCAACCGCCACAGGTGGAACATTTTCATTCAACGGCCGCCGGGCGGACACCTACCACGTGGTCGTCACCAATCCCGGCAGCACCGACGCCAACGGCAATAATCCGCTGAAATTCTCCCTGCCGGAAATCGGAGGAAAATTCTCGCTGGATGCGGGAAAGAACACCGCCACGGCCAGCGTTGTTCTGGATATGAATAAAAATCCTAATGACATCGCGGATGCGCAGAATCTGATGATTGGCCTGCAGCAGCCACATACGGTGACGTTCAGCGTGCCATATGGGCAGGGCGGAACTACAACCAAGGTGTGGCACGGGGACAAACTGGGGAACGTGATCCCAACAGTCACCGCCGATAAAGACTATCGCTTCACCGGAAACTGGACGGACGGAACCAACACATACACCGCCGATCAGCTCAAGGAAGTAGAAATTTCCGCCGATGTAACCTTTACGGCGGAAGTAAAACAGCTCTATTCCCTCACCTATGACCTCAACGGAGGCAGCGGGGCAGCGGCTCCGGCGACCTCCACGCATATCGAGGGCGAGAAGGTCAGACCGGATTATACCGGCACAGGGAATCTGAAAAAGGGCGAGGATACAATCTTCGTCGGTTGGAGTGAAGAACAGATCCCGGATCCTCTTCAGGAAGATGCGGCACAGGCGGATATTAACAAGATCATCTCGGCGGATGAACACACAATGCCAGCCCGTAATGTTACCCTCTATGCCGTCTACGCGGTGGACGGCAACGGCAACGGCAACCCGGATTACAACGATGATGCTGTCCATGTCCGTTACCACGGCAATAACAATGTTCGTGAAGACATCCTCTGCCCTCACCATCATGTGGCAGGCGCAACGGCAAAGCTCTCCACCAGCGGTACGGTTTCCGGCAAGAGCTTGGGCCATGATAAACCGGCATCTGCTGCCAGCGGCGAGGTGACTTCCCATACCTTTGCCTTCACCGATAAAACCACGGGCAACGCTCATATCTTCATCGGCTGGAGCACATCGCCGATTCTGGACACCGTTATCAAAACCAAGGCTGATTATGATGGACTGGCGAGCAGCATTGTGACAGAAGTAACGATGGAGAAGGCGAAGGCTGACGGCGGAAACGCCGATGATGACGGCAACACCAATGTTTATGCTGTCTGGGCCGCCGACCGCAACGGGAATAAAACGGCGGACTATCTGGAAGAGTATACGCTGGCCTACGATGGCAATGCCCAGCAGGGCGGCACTGTCAGCAATGTACCTACGGATAGCAAAATTTATATCCTTGGAGACGAGGTTCCCTTGAGCACAGCAGCGCCTACCCACGACGATGTGGATGGTAAGAAGGTTGTCTTTATCGGCTGGACTGAAGCGCAGACGAATGCGATTTTTAGTCGCGCGGACACCGCACCGGCAACGGTCACCGAGGTCACCTTCGGCAGTACCAACAAGACGGTTTACGCCGCCTGGGGTTATGACGAAGACGGTGACAACACGGCCGATGTGCTGGAGACCTATACCCTTTCTTACGATTTGAACGGCGGCGGGGGCGAAGTGCCTGAAGCGCAGAAAGATATAAAAAAGCATACGCAAGTGCCAATAAGCGAGAAAAAGGACTTTACGAAGGACGGCTGTCTTTTCGTTGGCTGGAGTCGCGCACAACGCGAAGTCTTTACCGCCGCGCAACGCAACGAGGCTGAGCAGAACCTCATCCATGGCAAAACAGTCTTATTTAGCCCTCCGAAAGACATAGTTCTTTACGCCGTATGGGCGCAAGACCGCAACGAGAATAAAACGGCGGACTATCTAGAAGCGCAGTATAAGCTCATTTATAACGACAACGCCCAGTCGGGAGGGTCGGTCAGTAGCTTGCCCAGCGATAACAAAATTTATCTGACGGACGAAACCGTCACGCTCAGTGACGTCAGACCAACCCATAGCTCCGCCGATGGCAAGAGCGTCGTTTTCCTTGGTTGGACTGAGCGGCGCATTAAGATTCTCAGCCGAAGTGATGATGAGCCGTCCCTGGTAAACGAAGTTACATTCACTGATGCCAACAAAACGGTCTATGCCGCTTGGGGCTACGATGAGAACGGAGATGGTGTCGCCGATGTGGCGGAGACGTACACCCTCTCTTACGATTTGAACGGCGGCAGTGTGGGCGGCGGCACTGGTTCTGTCCCGCCAGACGAGACCGGCATCAAGAAGGGCGCGCGGGTCTCGCTGGCGTCGGGCGAGGGCCTCACCCGGCAGACTGCGGGCCCTGATGGCATTGCGGAGGTCTTCGCGGGTTGGAGTCGAGCCAAGCACGAAGGTGCCTTTACGGCCGAGCAGCGAGACGAGGCAGAGAAGGCGCTGGTCTCGGGCGAAATTATCATGGGAACGGAAGACCTTACCCTCTATGCCGTATGGGCGCAGGACCGTAACAATACCGGGACACCTGATTTCTCCGAAACGTCATACAAGATTATCTACGACGGAAACGCTCAGGGAAACGGTACGGTTAAGGGGCTTCCCGTTGATGAGGGGCTTCATCTTGCCGGCGACACGGTGTCTCTCGGCAGTGCTCGGCCCACCCACAGCGGCCTGAACGGCAAGGAAGTGGTGTTCCTCGGCTGGACGCTTGATCCTATCAACGGCATCTTCGATCATGAGGCGGTGCCCGCTTCTGCCGATGAAGTCATGGCTCGCGATGGAGTAGCCTCCCCCGCCTACGTTGAAAGCGTGAAGCTCGACGAAGCCGATGTAACAGTGTACGCGGCATGGGGGTACCAGGATCATGTCTGGGGCGAATGGGTCGTCGAAACTCCTTCGACCTGCACTCAGCAAGGAACCGAAAAGCGCACCTGCACTACGTGCGATGCTGTTGAAAGACGGCCGCTCGATGTTCTTCCCCACGAGTGGGAGGCGAGCTTCGAGGTGGACAAGCCCGTTACCTGCGTTGAGGACGGTCTGAAATCGAATCATTGCAAGCATTGCGGCGCGACGAGATATGCGACGCCTATCCCGTCGGTGGGGCACGTGTTCGGCGGTTGGAAGGCCGATGCGGCGGGGCACTGGCGCGAGTGCACTGTCTGCAACATCAAGGCGGCTGCGGGGGCTCATGAGTTCCGCGAGGTGATGGCCGATGATGGGCGTCGTCACGAGGTATGCTCGGTTTGCGGTTACGATCGCGAGAAGCAGGCTATTCTCCCCGTGACGGGTGTCGCTGGCGGTTCTGGATGGTTCCAAACGCTAGTTCGGCTTCCGCAGACGGGTGACCCGCAGGACTTGTGGGTGGTGGTCCTTTTGGCGACAGCGATCCTTGGGGCAAGCGTTTCGGTGGTGGCCTTCGGGCACGTGCGGCGCCTCGTGAGGGGTCGACATGCGAAATAGCGGGAAAGGCATTCGGGCAGAACTTCGTGGAAAGTGGGCTTTTGCGTTCGGCGAGAAGTGGAACAGGGCGACGCTAAACAGCCGTTGGCATCGGTTGCTTCGTGTAAAATCGCAGAAAAGCAAAAAGGACGAAGCGAGATTCGCCGCCAAGGCTGCGGATCCGGCGATGCGCGAGGCGAGTCGCTTCGCTTTGCGCACCGTAAAGCATGAGAAAGGTGAACCGATGGGTTTTCCGAGGGAATTAAAGAGAACTGCTGCTGGTGCGGCCGGCTGCAGCTGCCCTTTTAATCCTCAGGGCAAAAAACAGCTCGGGGGGGGGGCTCCCAGAAAACAATAGGCGCCGCAAGGGGCGCTGACCCCTCTGTTGCGACCGCGCCGACCGCGCCGACCGTCCTTGCGGCCGCCCCTTCGAACGGGAGAGGGGGCAGATAGTCGTGGCGAACATCGTTATTGTTGAAGGCGAGCAATGCGTGGCTGATGTCGTGAAAGCCGCCTTCGAGCGCGAGGGCCATTATTGCGTCACGGTGTGTGACGGGCTTGATGCCGTTGACGCCATTGTAGAAGCGGATTTCGATCTTGCCGTTCTGGGCCTTGGTCTGACGGGCATCGACAGTATTCAATTACTCGAGTACATTCGCACGCTCGATATCCCTACGATCATGGTGCTTGACGCCTCTCAAGAGAAAGAGTGCCTGCACTGCATGGAAATCGGGGCAAGCGCCTGCATCATCAAGCCTTTTTCGGTTCGGGAGCTGCTGTCGTGCGCCAATAAGTTTCTCGAACGCGGCGCGCTCCGCGAGACGCTGCGCATGGGCACGACGGAGATCGATACGACGGCGCGGCAGGTGCGCATAGCCGGATGCGAAGTGGTTCTTTCCCCCAAAGAGTACGATCTGCTCATGCTGTTCGTGAGGAATCCCCATCGCGCTTTTAGCCGAGAAGATATTTATGAGCGCGTATGGCACGGTTATTACCCTTCGAAGTCGAAGGCTGTCGATATAGCCGTTGCGCGTTTACGGAAAAAGATGGGCTGGGACGCGGAGATCAAGGCCATCCGCAAATTCGGCTACCGATTCGATCCGCCATCTATGGGTTAATCCGTCATCTTTCCAGCCATCACCTCGCCTTTTCCCTGCGCGATTATCGTGATTCACGAGTGCGAGTTGTTGCCAGTTTGTTAGAATGGGGCATACTCGCAACAAATGTGTCCGAAGGAGAGATGCGCGCCCATGGAAATGACGAAAGAGCAGCTTGAGCTTATCGCCAATCAGCTGGCCACCATTAAGGAGCGGTCGCCGTTCTACGCGAAGAAGTTCGAAGGTATCGATGTCGCGGACGTGCGCACCCAGGCCGACTTCGAAAAGCTGCCCTTTTCCGAGAAAGATGACCTGCGCGCGGTGTATCCGCTGGGGTTGCAGGCGGTGCCCGACGAGGAAGTCGTGCGCATCCACAGCTCCTCGGGCACCACGGGCACGCCGGTTATCATCCCCTACACCCAGCAGGACGTCATCGACTGGGCCACGCAGTTCGCCCGCTGCTACGAGATGGCGGGCATCACCCCGCTCGACCGCATCCAAATCACCCCGGGCTACGGCCTGTGGACGGCCGGCATCGGTTTCCAGCTGGGCGCCGAGCGCCTGGGCGCCATGGCCATTCCCATGGGGCCGGGCAACACCGAGAAGCAGCTGAAGATGATGCAGGATCTGAAGTCCACGGTCATCTGCGCCACCAGCTCCTACGCGCTGCTTCTCGCCGAGGAGATCACCAAGCGCAACCTGCGCGACAAGATTCACCTGAAGAAGGGCGTCATCGGCTCCGAGCGCTGGGGCGAGAAGATGCGCAACCGCATTCAGGACGAGCTGGGCATCGAGATTTACGACATTTACGGCCTCACCGAGGTGTACGGCCCGGGCATCGGCATTTCCTGCGACGCTCACGACGGCATGCACATCTGGGACGACTTTGTCTACATCGAGATCGTCGATCCCGAAACCGGCGAGGTGCTGCCCGACGGCCAGGAGGGCGAGCTCGTGCTCACCACGCTGCGCAAGCAGGGCGCGCCGCTCATTCGCTACCGCACCCACGACCTCACGCGCATCGTGCCCGGCACCTGCGCCTGCGGCAGCCGCCATCCGCGCATCGCCACGCTCACCGGGCGCACCGACGATATGTTCAAGGTGAAGGGCTGCAACATGTTCCCGGCCCAGGTGGAGGAGGTCATCAAGGCCACCGACGGCACCAGCTCCGAATACCAGGTGATGATCGAGGCCGTCGATGGCCACGACGTGCTCACCGTGCTGTTCGAGACGCCGCTTGAAGGCGAGGCGCTGGCGCGCTGCGAGGAGGAGCTCGCGCTCATCTTCAAGGCGAAGCTCGGCTGCACGCCGGAGGCGAAGGGCGTGCCCATGGGCGAGCTGCCGCGTTCCGAAAAGAAGACCAAGCGCATCTTCGACAGCCGCTACTAAGCGCGCCGCATTCGAAAGGGGGCGAGAGCCATCATTACGAGCTTGAGTGAGAAGCAGACGATCCTCATCGTTGATGACTCGATGCTGAATCGCGCATTGCTTGCCGACATGATCGGCGATGCCTACCGCATCATCGAGGCGGAGGACGGCAAGCAGGCCGTGGCGGCGTTGCAGAAAGAGGGCGCGGGCATATCGCTCGTGCTGCTCGACTACGTCATGCCGCAGATGAACGGCTTCGACGTGCTGGAGGTCATGAACAAAAACGGCTGGATCAAGGACATCCCGGTCATCATGGTGTCCGCCGAGTCCGACGCCGCCTATATCGAACGCGCCTACGAGCTGGGCGTGACCGACTTCATCAACCGCCCCTACGACGTGAACATCGTCCGCCGCCGCGTCATGAACACGCTCATGCTGTACCAGAAGCAGCGCACGCTCATGGGCATGGTGGCCGACCAGGTGTACGAGCGCGAGAAGTCCAACAACCTCATGGTGTACATCTTGTCGCACATCGTGGAGTTCCGCAACGGCGAAAGCGGCATGCACGTGCTGAATGTGCAGGCCATGACCGAGATGATCTTGACGCAGCTCATGCGCCTGACCGATCAGTATCCGCTGACCACCGAGGACATCTCGCTTATCACGATGGCCTCCAGCTTGCACGACATCGGCAAGATCGCCATCCCCGAGGAGATCCTGAACAAGCCGGGCCGTTTCACCGACGAAGAGTTCGCCATCATGAAGACCCACTCCGCCGTGGGCTCCGATATGCTGGACGATCTGGAGCTGTACAAGGACGAGAAGCTAGTGAAGGTCGCGCGGGACATCTGCCGCTGGCACCATGAGCGCTGGGACGGCCGGGGGTACCCCGATGGCCTTGTGGGCGACGACATTCCCATATCGGCCCAGGTAGTTGCCCTGGCCGATGTGTACGACGCCCTTACGAGTCGCCGCGTTTACAAGCCGCCGTTCAGCCACGAAGAGGCCCTGCGCATGATTCGCGAAGGGGAGTGCGGCGCGTTCAACCCGCTTATTCTGGAATGCCTGACGGCGGTGGCGGGTGATTTGGAGAAGCGCCTGAACCACGGCATCACGGGCCGCGAGATTTCGATTGACTCGCTGCATTTGTCCGAGGCGACGCTGGATAACGGCGACGCCGAGGCCTCGAGCCGCACCCTCGAGCTGCTCGACTACGAGCGCATGAAGTACCACTTCTTCGCTTCCATGAGCAACGAGGTGCAGTTCGAGTTCACCGAAGAGCCGCCGATGATCGTGCTGTCCGACTGGAGCGACCACAAGCTCGATCTGCCCGAAATTATCATGGATCCCTACAACGATGAGGCTTTCTGCGCGACGTTCGGCAAGGAGAACCTGGAGAAGCTCAGCCGTCTTCTGCGCACCACCACCATTGATGATCCGGTGATCGATATGGAGATGGAAGCCACCGTGGGCGACGAGCTGCGTTGGTTCCATGTGCTGGCCCGCGCGCTGTGGTCGGGGCCGTCCGATCCGGTTTACCTGGGCTCTATCGGTAAGCTCATCGATATCGACGATCGCCAGGCTGAGCTGATCGACCTGCAGTTCAAGGCCTACCACGATCCGCTGACGGAAGTGGTCAACGGCGCCTTCGCCCGCAAGGTCATCGCCGAGCGCTTGGGCTCGGGGGAGGCGTGCGACCGTCATCGCGACCGTCATGTGCTGGCGTTGTGCGATCTGGATTTCTTCAAGCAGGCCAACGACACCTACGGCCACCAGTTCGGCGATCGCGTGCTGAAGCACTTCGCGGAGCGCCTGCAGGAAAGCGTGCGCGGTGAGGACGTCGTGGCTCGCGTGGGCGGCGACGAGTTCCTCTTGTGCATGGAATGCCCCGTCGACCCGCGTCCGCTGATCGACCGCATCCATCGGTCGCTTGAGGGTGACTTCGAAGGCTTCCCGCTGTCGGTTTCCATGGGTGTGGCCATTGCCGGTAGCGATGTGCGCGACTACGATGAGCTGTTCCGCCGGGCCGATGTAGCGCTGTATCACAAGAAGCGCGGTGGCCGCAGCGGGTACGTGTTTTACAGCGATTTGGACGAGAAAGAACGGGATTTGCTGCTTGAAGAGGCGCATACGGCGCTTTCGGGCATCGACAGAGACGAATCTGACCAGTAGACTGTCACCCAAGGGATAAAAGGAGACCGAGATGTCGTTGGAGATTGCTTACGCTGCCATGGGCGGCGATTTGGAAACCGTGCGCGGACGCTTGCTTACCGACGAGCGCATCGAGAAGTTCGCGAAGATCTTTTTGCAGGACACATCGATGCAGACGTTGGAAAGCGCTCTTGAGGCGGGCGACCTCCCCGAGGCCTATCGCGGTGCCCATACGCTGAAGGGCGTGAGCCGCGATTTGGGCTTCACGCCGCTGTTCGAAGCCGCCGCCGCCCTGTCCGATGCGCTGCGTTTGGATGACGCCGGCGTGCCGGCCAACATGGAAGCGGTTCCTGAGCTCATGCCGGCCGTGCGCGACGCCTATGCCCTGGTGGTCGACTCCATCGCCATCATCTAACAAAGGAACCCAGCGAATGACTGAAACAGACAACAAAACGAGGTACGGCCGCATTGCCGTGATTCTTATCGCGCTGGCCATAGTCATCGCCGCGCTCGTTTCGTTTATCGCGATGAACAACGAACGCATCTACGAGCAGAACACGAAGTACCTTCAGGGCTCCACCGAGCAGTCGGCGCGGCGCATCAGCGAGTGGATGACCGACTCTCAGACTGAGATCAAGCTCCTGTCCTCCATGTACGAGAGCACGCTTGCGAGCGTGGACGAGATTAGCGCTGCCGGTATCGAGCAGTTGGCGAACTACACGAAGTTCGATTACACGACGATTTCTCTCAGCGATGGCCTCACCGTCGATGACAAGGGCCAGGAGGCCGACGCGAGCGATCGCGAATACTTCGCGCGGGGCATGGAAGGCGAGTCGGGCGTCTGCGCGGTCGAGAATTCGCTGTTCTACAACGACCTCTCTGTCATTTTCTACACGCCGCTTTACTTTAAGGACGAAGTGGTTGGCGTCATTTGCGGCGCGTATCGGGAAGATTCCATGGAGAAGTTCCTGCGCACCTATATTTTCAACGAGCAGACCAACACCTACTTGCTCGATCGCAACGGCGACGTTATGGCCCACTCGTCCATCACCTATACCAGCGGGGTGAAAAACGCCGTCGATCTGTATCTCGAGGACGAATCCTCGGGCAATATCTCGCGCACCGAGCTGGAGGCGTCTTTGGAAAGCGGCGTGTCCGTCACCTTCAACTACAAGGGGGATTCGGGCGCGGGCACGGCGTACGTCATGCCCATCGAGAACTACGACTGGCTCATCATGCGCACCTTCCCCAGCTCTATCACCGACGGCATGCAGAGCAGGGCGAATGCGGCCGGTCTCATGTTGGTGGCCCTCGTTGGTGGCGCGTTGGCCCTGGTGGCGGGCTTCCTGCTCGTGCAGACCATGCGCCAGCGCCGTAAGCTCTTAAGCGAGAGCGCCCATGTGACGAGCATCGTGAACTCTTCGCTGGCGCTCTTCCAGCGCTTCGCGGTGATCGATCTGGTCGCTAACACCTACGAGTATCTGAAGGACGAGGGCATTAAGGACGACCTGCCGCGCAACGGCGAGTACCATATGTTCCGCTACTACTGGCAGACGCGCTTCTGCGACGACGAGGAAGCCGAGCGCATGAAGACCGAGCTCACGCCGGAGCACATTCGCGAGCATCTGACGCCGGACACGACGTATCTGCACTTCGAGTATCGCCTGAAGGATCCCGACACGGGCGAGGTTCGCTGGTTGCAGGCCTCCATGCTGCCGCTGCAGCGCGACGCCTCCGACCAGGTGACGAGCGTGCTGCTTTCGGTGCAGGATGTCACCGACGTGAAAGAGCGCGAGATTGCGAACCACAACGCGCTGGAAGACGCGTTCCGCGAGGCCGAGCGCGCCAGCCGTGCCAAGACCGACTTCCTCAATTCCATGAGCCACGACATTCGCACGCCCATGAACTCCATCATGGGACTGACGGCCATCGCCTCGATGTATCTGGACGATCCGGAGCGCGTGAAGGACTGCCTCACGAAGATCACCACCTCGAGTCGTCACTTGCTCGGGCTCATCAACGAGGTGCTCGACATGGCGAAGATCGAGAGCGGGAACTTGGGGCTGTCGGAAGAGGACTTCGACCTGCCGGAGACGGTGGAAAGCCTCATGTCCATCATGACGCCCCAGATCAACGACAAGAAGCTGAACCTGAAGGTGGAAATCGCCGACATTCAGCACGAGCACGTGGTGGGCGATCCCATGCGCCTGCAGCAGGTGTTCGTGAACATCATGGGCAACTCGGTGAAGTTCACGCCCGAAGGCGGTACCGTGAGCCTGCGCATCAAGGAGCTGCCGAGCCGCGTGAAGGGCTCGGGCTGCTACGAGTTCACGTTCTCCGACACAGGCTGCGGCATGTCCGAGGACTTCGTGAAGACGGTGTTCGAGCCGTTTACGCGCGCCAACGATTCGCGCGTCACGAAGGTGGAGGGCACCGGCCTTGGCATGTCCATCGTGCGCTCGGTGGTGAACCTGATGAACGGCACCATCGACGTGAAGAGCAAGCTCGGCGAGGGCACCACCTTCACGGTGACGGTGTACATGAAGCTGCGCGACGGCGACGACCAGGATCTGACGCCTCTGGAGGGTCTGCGGGTGCTGGTGGCCGACGACGAGGAGGCTGCCGCTGAAAGCGCTTGCGAGGTGCTGAAGTCCATCGGCATGGAGCCCGACTACGTGTTGTCGGGCGAGGACGCCGTTGAGGCGGTGCGCCATTCGGTCGAGGATGAGCGCAGCTACGTAGCCGTTATTCTTGATTGGAAGATGCCGGGCAAAAGCGGCATCGAGGCGGCCCGCGAGATTCGCGAGATTGTCTCCGACGACATGCCCATCATCATCCTGTCGGCCTACGACTGGACGGCCGTCGAGCAGGAGGCCCGTTCGGTGGGTGTGGACGCCTTCATTGCCAAGCCGCTGTTCAAGAGCCGTCTCGTGCATGTGATGAAGGGCCTGCTCACGTCCGAAGAGGAGAGCGAGCCGACCAGCGAGTACGAGGTGCTCAAGCAGAGCGACTTCAGCGGGCATCGTGTGCTTTTGACCGAGGACAATTCCATCGCCGCCGCCATTGCCCTGGACATCATGGGCATGACGGGCTTGGAAGTGGATCATGCCGAGAACGGCCGCATCGCGGTGGAGAAGCTGCTCGATGCGGAGCCGGGCTACTACGACTTGGTGTTCATGGACATTCAGATGCCCGTGATGAACGGCTATGAGTCGGCAAGCGCTATTCGCGCCGCCGCCGAGGGCAAGGGCCTTGATGATACGACGATTACGCCGCGCCCCGATTTGGGCGAGATTCCCATCGTGGCGCTGACGGCCGATGCCTTCGCCGATGATGTGGCCCGTGCTCGTGCCGCCGGCATGAACGCCCATATGTCCAAGCCTATGGAAATCGAGCTTCTGGTGAAGACCCTGAAGGAGTGGCTGTAGCGGTTTGGCGCGCAGACTGACATACCGCCGCGCGGCGACCGTCGTTGCCGTGGCCCTGATGCTGGCGTGCGCGGCTTTGCTGGTGGCGTGCGGCGGCTCGTC
>OLON01001807.1_pt1 | contig 11777 bp, 10 predicted proteins | sample 1672691 | NCBI WGS metagenome assembly OLON01 (sample SAMEA3136714, study PRJEB25190) | human gut metagenome | biome: human gut; feature: human-associated habitat; material: faeces | place: Austria | collected 2013
TCGCTACTTGCTCATGAACACAGAGGCTGTCACATCTGACAGCCTCATCATTTTATCTTCTATTGTGCTGTCGTTCCCTGATTTGCAGACTGGTTATCTGCCGGCGGTGTCTGTTGGGCAGAATTATCGGTCTGTCCATTCTGATTCGTTCCATCTGCCGGCTGTGTCTGGCCTGCATTCGGATCCTGCGTTGGATCTGTTGTCTGCTCCGGCTGCTGCACCGCATTCTTCCACTGTGCTGCTGCCGCGCGAATCGTACCCTCATCCTGTGTGGCAATGGCCGCTTTCATCGCAGATACTGCCTCCGGATTTTCCGAAGATACTCCTACCGCATAAATTGTCGGGGATGCTTTATAAGTCGTTTTGTTAAATACTTCACGGCTCTCCTCTACACCATCTACCGTAACAACCTTCCATAAACGGGCAGATTTTCCTACATGAGAGCTCTGAGTCTTACTGATCGTACCCACTGCATCCGAAGATTCCTGAAACTTCACCCCTGGATCTGTGGTACTGAGCGTCTCACTGACAAAAGAAATGCTTCGGTTTGCCGGACGTGTCTCCTGTCCGTAAATGGTAAAAGATACATTTGATCCGCTGGCAGATCCTTCTATATAAATCGGTGCTTCAGTATTATTTTTAAACTTAAAATCTTTATACTCTCCGGCAATCGCCGCATCTGCGGAAGGATCGACGTAACCGACGATCATGGAATGACCGGAACGCTCCGTCACTTCCAATTCTGCACGGATGACTGCATTATACAAGGTAGTAGATACCTGACAGATTCCACCACCATATGCATCCACAGTGGTACCGTTTTCATAGGCACCTGCCAGCTTATAGCCATTATCCGCATTAAACGGTGCCACAGTCTGATATACGGAAAATTCTTCTCCCGGATAAATCACACTACCATTGATCTTCTCACTTCCGTTGGCAATATTTGCCTTTCTTCCGGCTGCAGAAGATGCATAATTCGTGCTGAAAGTTCCCAGTACATCTTTTACTTTTGACAGTTCCTCCTCCGAACCCTGCGGTTTTGTCACCTCTGCCGCCAGTTCCACGGTATTGTCATCCTTCCAGCCTTCTTTCAGGCTATCATCAATGGCATCCACGGATTTTTTCACATCCACAACGATTCCATCCTGCCCTTCGATGATCTTGAATGCTCCATTTTCACGGGTCAGACCGAAATCAACGGCTTCCCGGTTCAGTTCTGATGTATGATCCTCCAGATATGCGGTTGTCTTTTCTGCATCCACCATCAGCGGAAGTTTGAATACTTTATCCTCATGTTCCAGATCTTTGCCCGCTTTATAACGTGCGATCAGGTTGCCGCTTTTTCCGTAAGCCACAGCCTCTTTCACACTCTCCTGATCTTCCCAGGTAAGTCCCAGTTCCTCTGCTGTTGCCTCCACAGAAACATCATTGATGGTAAGTGTAATAGTTTTATCCCCCAGATCCTGTACATAATCCTGTACCGCATCCACAGCTTCTTCCTTTGTCATGCCGCCTACTGCAACATCCCCGATAAAGATCCGGTCCGCGATCACCGGATGTTCTCCTTTTTTTGCCTGTGCCGTCTGATGACCAAATCCCACTGTCAGCAACACGGCTGCCCCGAGAACCGGTAATACTCTCATCCATTTTTTCATGTTCTGTTCACCTTTCCAAATCATATCAGAAATGCAGATAAAATGCCGGTTACTACCATTGCCACCAGCACGATCAATACTACAATTGACGCTAACAGTCTTTTTTTCTTTGACCTTTTATACATTGTCCGAACCCTCCTGTTCTGGAATTCTTCCATACTGCGCATAAATCTTGTCAATCATACGCGAAGCCTCACTTTTTGTCAGGCTGTCAAGTTCAATATTAAACTCTATTCTATGATAAATCATCAAATGATTCAAGTCTCTTTTTTGTGCCGGAGTCAGCGGTCCCTGCTTTTTCACCTTGTAATGCAGCGGCTTTGGTACAAACAGTCCCGGCTCCTGCTGCTGATACTTCTGTTGCAGCATTAAAAACAGTTCTGCCGTTGCTTTTGCATCGTCCACCGCCCGGTGCGCATGTTCCCGGTCAATCTGAAAATATCCGCACAGTGCCTCCAGCGATTTTTTCTCCGGCTCCTTCAGTACTTTTCTGGCAATCTTCAACGTATCCAGGGCACTCCGCTCCAACGATATCTTATGATTGACTGCACATTGTTTCAAAAAACTGTAATCAAAGATCACGTTATGTCCAAGAAATGGCGCCTCTCCCGCAAACTCCAGAAATTTTCGCAAAGCCTCCTCTGCCTCCGGAGCATCCTCCACCATCTCCGGCCGGATTCCTGTCAGTTCCGTAATCCGTGCATCAATCCTGCGATGCGGATTCACAAATGTCTGAAACGTGTCCCGCAACTGTCCGTCCACCAGACGCACCGCACCAATCTCCAGGATCCGGTCTGTTTTAACCTGCAGTCCGGTCATCTCCAGATCCACCGCAATCAGTTCTCTGATCGGTTCCATGTGGTATCTCCCTCCATTTCTGCTTCGCTGATTTCGGTAAATGCTGCTTCATTTGTTAACGGATCACGTACTTCATAGTCAAACAGTAACCACATCGGCTGTTCCTTCTGCCTCAGAGTTCCCCGTGCATCCAGCCAGTTAAATTTCTCCAGATGACAGTATTTTTTTTCCAGTCCATGTGCCCGCAGATAAGCGGATGTTTTCTTTTTCTCTAATGCCAGGTCCCGTGCCCATATCGGCCGGCTCTTGGATTTTTCAATTTTATACAGGTCAAAAATCAAAGCCTCTTCATAAGCCACCCGATGTCCGGCATCCACACTCTCTGCAAATTCCAGTACTATTTCGGTCCTGCGCACACGGTTATGGCTGCAATCCAGATACCCATGACTTCTATAAAAATGTCCCATATCAAGAAACATTTGAAAAGCACTTGCATACCGTTGCTCCAGAACAGTCAGATATGTCAGAAACTGGCCACTATTATAATGAAGTTCCAACATTTCTTCCACCAGGCGGATTTCCAGCATCTCATCATAGGAAACCCATTTGCTGGCCAGCACTTCATACGGCGGTTTCGTCCGGTAGATCAGTCCATATTCGGATGCATGCTCATACATATAGGAACCTTTCAGCACTTTCAGAAATCCCAGCTGCAGCTGCTGCGGATGCAACGCATAAATGTCATCAAAAGACTGCTGAAATCTCTCATAATCTTCAAACGGAAGTCCTGCGATCAGATCCAGGTGCTGATGTATATTTTTCCCTGCTTTCACCCGGTTCACAGCCCGATACACGTCCTCTAACCGCATAGTACGGTGAATCTCACGGATTGTAGCTCCGTTCGTAGACTGTACACCAATCTCAAGCTGAATCAGCCCCGGCCGCATATCAGAAATCAGTTCCAGTTCATCCTCGCGGAGCAGATCTGCGGATATTTCAAAATGAAAATTGAGCCACTTATGGTTATATCAGCTTTTGTTGCAGGATCTATAGCTTTAAAACTAGGATATACATGGAAAGAAATGCAAGATGCAATAATAGAAAAGATATCAAGTGCTTTACCTGCAACACTAATACTTTGGAGTGTAGGATTTTTGATAGGAGCACTTATGTTTTCTGGAACAGTGCCTATGATAATTTATTATGGAGTTCAAATGATAAATCCTAAATTTTTACTAGTAACAGCATTTATATTATCAGCACTATTATCTACAATAACAGGAACTTCATGGGGAGCAGCAGGAACAATAGGGGTTGCTATAATGGGGATAGCAGGAGGTCTTGGAGTATCTTTACCAGCTACGGCAGGAGCAGTAGTATCAGGAGCTTTCTTTGGTGATAAATTATCACCATTATCGGATACAACTAACCTTGCACCAATGGCTGCAGGAAGTGAATTATATGAACATATAAAGCATATGTTATACACTACAATACCAGCCGCAATAGTTTCTTTAATAGTTTATGCAATAGTTGGGCTTACTGCTCATGGAGATATGATAACTCCAGAGTCTGTAACATTAATGATGGAACAATTAGATTCAATGTTTAAATTTAACATAGTATTATTATTACCTATAGTTTTAGTAATAACAGGATCATTAAGAAAATGGCCTACTATACCAACAATGCTTGGAACAAGTATATTAACAATATTATTAGGTGTAATATTCCAAGGATTTAGTATAGTAGATGGATTCGCTTCTTTAGTAAGTGGATTTGACTTAACAATGACAGGATTTACAGGAGAAGCAACACAAGAAGTAATAAAGCTTATAAATAGAGGAGGAGTAGCCTCTGTTACAAGTACTACAGTGCTAATTTTTTGTGCAATGGGATTTGCAGGAATAGTAAGTGTATCTGGGATGTTAGATGTAGTATTAGATTTGCTATTATCAAAAGTAAAGTCAACTGTTGGTATAATACTAGCTACAATAGCATCTTGTGCAACGGTAGCATTTGTTACAGGTAGTTCATACTTATCAATACTTATACCAGGGGAGTTATTTAAAGAAGCTTATCCAAGAAAAAATCTACACCCTAAAAACTTATCAAGAACACTTGAAGATTCAGGTACTGTTTTAGTTCCACTTATACCGTGGTCAGCAGCAGGTGCATATATGGCATCAACTTTAGGTGTACCTACATTAGAATATTTACCATGGGCAGTTTTAAATTACACAGGTATAATATTTGCAATAATATGGGCAGTAACAGGATTTGGAATAGCTAAACTAAATGACAATAAGAAGGTTAAAAATAAATAAGACAATTATAGGAGATTAAATATGATAATTATAAAAAATATAGATGTATATTCACCAGATTACATAGGAAAGAAAGATATATTTATAAGTGGTGGGAAAATAAATTTAATAAGAGATAATATAGATATAAATCATGAAGATATAAAAGTAATAGATGGAAGCAACAAAATATTAACGCCAGGGTTTATAGATCAACATGTTCATATAACTGGAGGAGGTGGAGAAGGAAGCTTTAAAACTAGAGCTCCGGAAATAACTCTATCAAAGCTTACAACTAGTGGAATAACTACAGTAGTAGGATTACTTGGAACTGATGGAACAACTAGAAGTGTAGAAAACTTAGTTGCAAAAGCAAAGGCATTAAAAGAGGAAGGAATAAGTGTGTACGCTCATACTGGATCATATGAATATCCAACTATAACTTTAACAGGAAGTGTTAAAAAAGATATTGTATTTATAGAAGAAATAATAGGTTCAAAAACAGCAATATCTGATCATCGTTCATCAAGTATGACTAATACTCAACTTGCACAACTTGCGTCAGATGTTAGAGTTGCTGGGATGATGAGTGGAAAAGCAGGAATATTAGTAATACATATGGGTAATGGTGAAAAAGGATTAAATCCAGTATTTGAAGTATTAAAAGAAACTGAAATACCAATTAAGACTATGAGACCAACTCATGTAAATAGAAGAAGAGAGCTTTTAGAACAAGGTTTTGAATATGCTAAAATGGGTGGAATAATAGATTTAACTTGTGGAATATATGATGAACTTAGTCCTAAAAATGTAGTAAAGGAAGCTGAGAATAAAGGCGTTTTAAGTGAAAATATAACTATAAGTTCTGATGGATATGGAAGCTGGTCAAAATATGATGAGAATGGAAATCTTATAAAGATTGGTGTATCTAGTGTTAGTAGCTTATATAAAGAGTTTAAGGCTATGGTTAATGAAAGTGAAATAGCTATAGATAGAGCATTAAGTTATTTTACAAGTAATGTTGCTAAGGCATTAGAAATATATCCTAAAAAAGGATGTATAGCTGAAGGTAGTGATGCTGATATGATTATTTTTAATAATGATTTTTGTATTGACCATGTTATAGCTAATGGTAGAGTTATGGTTGAAGATGGTAAAGTTTTAGTTTATGGAAGTTATGAATAGTTTTAAATACCCTCCTTTATGGAGGGTATTTTTTACGTACAAGGAAATTATGTAGACTTAGAAAGTACATATAAGTAAGTTAAGCTTAGTTATATAGATGTATTTATTATAAGTAAAAATGATTTTGAGCAATGGATGTATCCGTAGCGTGAGCAAGGATATATCGTTGGCGAAATGAAGTGTTTCGCCGACACGTCGCTCAGGCGAAGCGAATTTTTTATTTTACTTACATGGATATATTACATCGATTGAAAATTAAATAAGAAAATTTAAAGTTAGAAAATAGATATAAATAAGATTACAAATTTGGAGCAATAATATATTTATGAGAGGTGATAAGGTTATGATACATATTAATAAACTGCAAAAAGTTTATGATAATGGATATGAAGCATTAAAAAGTATAAATCTTGAAATAAATGAAGGCGAGTTAGTATGTTTGTTAGGTCCTAGTGGGTGCGGTAAAACAACAATATTAAACTTATTAGCAGGATTATTAGACCCTACAAGTGGGGATATTAAATTTGATAATGAATCAGTTATAAACAAACATCCTAAAGATCGTAATATAGGGCTTGTATTTCAAAATTATGCATTATATCCTCATATGACAGTTTTAGAAAATGTTATGTTCCCATTAACTGTTGGTAAAAAAAAGAAGCCAAAAGAAGAAGCTGAAAAAATAGCTAAAGAGTATATGAAAATAACTAGTATTGAAGAGTTGGCAAATAAAAAACCTGGAGAGATGTCAGGTGGACAACAACAAAGGGTTGCAATAACAAGAGCTTTAGTTCAAAGTCCAAAAATTCTACTATTAGATGAGCCATTAAGTAACTTAGATGCAAGGCTAAGACTAAAGATAAGAGAGGAAATAAGAAGATTAGTAAAAGAGATAGGTATAACTACAATATTTGTAACCCATGACCAAGAAGAAGCTTTATCTATAAGTGATAGAATAGTTTTAATGAATCAAGGAATAGTACAACAATTTGATATACCACAAAATTTATATCTAGAGCCTGCAAACTTATTTGTTGCAAAGTTTATGGGTAATCCAATTATAAATATTTATGAGATGAATAAAGAAGGCAATGTTTTAGTTGGAGATGATTTTTCTATTGATTTAGGATTACTAAATGAAAGCAGAATAAAACAAAGTTTTAATGAAGATAAATATGTTGTAGGTATAAGACCTGAATATTTTATTTTAAGTGATACACCATTATTTAAAGGAAAAATTGAAACTGCTGAATTAATAGGAAAAGATTGTATATTAAATTTCAAAATCAATAATAAATTTTCTAAAGCAATTACAGATATAAATGAAGGTATATGTGAAAATGACGAAGTTGGATTTGATATAGATTATAACGGCATTTATATATTTAAAGAAGACGGAACGAGGGTTTACTAATGAAGAAATTAAAATATAGTGCAGAAAATTCACCACAAGCATGGTTATACTTATTACCTGCTTTAATTATAATTCTAGTATTTCATGTATATCCATTAATAAAAACTTTTATTATATCTTTTGAAAAAGGAACTTTAAATAATTTAGTGTTTAATGGAATTAGAAATTATCAAATTGTATTAAGTGATCCTAAATTTCATAAAGCAATATTAAATACAACCTTATATTCTTTTACGGTAGTACCAGTAGGTGTTATTATTGCAATGATTATATCGTTAATTATTTTTGAAAAAATCAAACATAAAGATATATTTGAAACTATATTTTTTATACCTTATTTAACAAGTATTATAGCAGTAGGTATAGTATTTAGATTTTTATTAAATAAGGACTATGGATTTATAAATTATATACTAAGTTTTATAAATGTAGGACCAATAAATTTCTTAGATGACCCTAAGATGAGTATGTTTACATTGATTATATTTGGAATATGGTCAGGTCTTGCATTTAATATAATAATATTAATTTCTGGACTTAGAAATGTAGATAAAAATTATTACAAGGTTGCAGATATGTTTGGTGCAACTAAAACAGAGCAGTTTTTTAGAATAACATTACCTCAAATGATACCGATTATTACATTCTTATTAATGATTAATTTTATAAATGCATTTAAGGTATATGCACAAGTATTTGCAATATTTAATGGTAAAGCTGGTATTGCAGATAGTGCAACTACAGCAGTATTTTATATATTTAATAAATTCTATGTTGAATACCGTTATGGTCAAGGTATGGCAGCTGCAGTTATATTATTTATACTTATACTGATATTTACAATGATTCAAAATTATGTACTAAAGAAAATATCTAAGTAGGTGAAAATATGGGAAAAGTTAGTTCAATTTTAGAAAAAATATTTGTAGTTATTATGGCATTGATAACATTATTTCCATTTGTTTATATGATTTTATCAAGTTTAATGACTTTTCAAGAAGCAACGAGTGTACCTCCAACATTGTTTCCAAAATCTTTTCAGTGGCAAAACTTTAGAGAAGCAATGAAGCAAGCACCTTTTGCTAGATATTTCTTAAATACCATATTTGTAGCAGGAATATCAACACTTGGTACATTAATAACTTCAGTACTTGCAGCTTTTGCATTAGTTAAATTAGAATTTAAATTTAAAAACATATTATCAGGTGCATTGGTTACATTACTAATGGTACCATATGAAGTTACAGTTTTTACTAACTATCAAACAATAGCAAGGTTAGGGTTATTAGATACTTATACAGCACTTATTGTACCATCACTTGCAAGTGTATTTTATATATTTTACTTAAGAGGATATGTTTCAAGTATTCCTATGTCATATTATAAAGCAGCTAAAGTAGATGGATGTAGTGATTTAGAATTTATTACTAGAATTTTAGTTCCACTTATAAAACCATCATTATTTACAATGGGAATATTAAGTTTTATAGGTGGATGGAATTCTTTTTTATGGCCAATACTTGTAACTAATAGCAAAGAAATGAGATTACTTAGTAATGGACTAAGTGCCTTTGCTACAGAAAGTGGTACCAATGTGCAATTACAAATGGCTGCATCAACAATAGCTATAGTACCAATACTGATTATATATTTAATATTTAGAAAAGAAATAATTAAAGGAGTTGCAAGCAGTGGTATTAAAGGATAAAAAAACAAAAATAACTTTTCATAATGGAATACTAACAATTGGAGGAACTATTATAGAAGTTGTATATGAAGATAGTCATATATTCTTTGATTTTGGAAGTGAATATAATCCAAGTGCATCTTTTCAACCATCTAATTTACAAGAACTATTAGATGAAAAATTAGTTCCTTATTTAAATAATATGTATGATCCAAGCATTGAACTTAAAGGATATAAATCAAGTGAAGATAATTTTAAGCATACTGCGGTATTTTTATCTCATATGCATTTAGATCATTCAAAAATTATTAATTATTTAAATCCAAGTATTCCTTTATATACATTAGAAGGAACGAAATCATTACTTAATACACTAAATATAAATGATGATTTTTTATTCCCTCTTCATAATAAAAAAGATTCTAATACTAGAGAAATAATTGGAGTTAAAGAAAATGAAGTAATTGAAGTAGGGAAAATAAAAGTAAAAGTAATGCCAGTAGACCATGATGCTTATGGTGCTTGTGGTTTATTAATTAAAACACCAGATCTAGTAATTTCTTATACTGGAGATATAAGACTTCATGGTTATAGAAAAGAAGATACACTAAAGTTTTGTAAGGAAAGTGAAAACTGTGATGTTTTATTAATAGAAGGTGTTACAGTTTCTTTTAAAGATTTTGAAGATGAAGAGAATGAAAATGATTTATGTAATGAAAATGATTTAATAAAAAGAGTAAATGATATAGTAAATAATAATCCTAATAAGCAGATAACATTTAATTATTATATTTCTAATATAGAAAGGATTTTAAATATAATAAAAACAAATCCTAGAAAAGTTGTTTTAGATGCATATTATTCTTATGTATTAAAAGAAGCTACTAATTATGAATCTTATTATTATACATTAGACGATAAAGATTATGGATTAAATCCAGAATATGAAATTAAATTTGAAGAGTTATTAAATGATGAAAGTGAGTATATGTGGCAATTAGATAAAAATTCACTTAAACAATTTAATAAACTAAAAAAAGGTGGAATATATATCCACTCAAATGCAGTACCTTTAGGTCCTTATGACCCAAGTTATGAACCATTTGTAAATAAATTTAAAAAACATAATATAGAATTTATAACAGTATCATGTAGTGGACATGCTCATCCAAAGGATTTAATAAAAATAATAAATTTAATTAAACCAAAGCTATTAGTACCAATTCACTCATATAAGCCAGAGAAACTTTATAATGAGCATGGAGAAAGATTATTACCAAAGAAAAATCAAACTATTTAAGGAGGAAGAATATAATGAAGTTAAAAAAAATATTGCCGTTGGCTATATCTTTAAGTTTAATGGCAGGATGTTCAGGAAAAAAACAATCAGCTACACCAACTAATGAAGAAATAGTTACTGAAATAAAAAATCCAGTTGAAATAACTTTTTGGCATGCAATGAATGGTGACCAAGAAAAATCATTACAAGGATTAGTTGATAATTTTCAAAAAGAAAATCCTAATATAAAAGTAATTCTTCAAAATCAATCAAGTTATCCTGATTTACAACAAAAGATAACAGCAACAACAGCAAGTCCAAAGGATTTACCAACTATGACACAAGCTTATCCAGATTGGTTGTTAAATGCTATAGATGAAAATTTAGTACTTGATTTAAAACCTTATATAGAAAATGAAACTTTAAAATTTGACAACTACGATGATATAGTAAAAGGGTTTAGAGAAGCATCAACATTAGATGGAAAAATATATGGAATTCCCTTTAATAAATCTACTGAAGTTTTATGGTACAACAAAACTTTATTTGATAAATTAAATTTAAAAGTTCCAAAAACATATGAAGAATTTAAAGATGTAGCAGAAGATATAAAAGAAAAAGCAAATATAGTTGGTGGTGGATTTGATTCATTAAGTAATTATTACACAACATATTTAAAAAATGAGGGTGTAACATTTGACTCAAAACTAGACCCAACTAGTGATAAATCAGAAAAAGCAGTTGATTATTATCTAGATGGTGTAAAGAAAGGATATTTTAGAATAGCAGGGACAGACAAATACTTATCAGCTCCTTTTGGAAATGAAACAATAGCTATGTTTGTAGGATCTAATGCAAGTGAAACTTTTGTAAAACAAGGTGTTAATAATAAATTTGAGATAGGCGTTGCTCCATATCCAGCTAAAGAAGTAATGCAACAAGGAACAGATTTATTTGTATTTAATAGTGCTACAGCTGAACAAAAAACAGCAGCATATGAATTCTTAAAATTTTTAACAACAAAAGATAATCAAATAACTTGGGCTACACAAACTGGATATATACCTGTTAGAGAAAGTGCTATAAATTCTGATGAATACAAAAATACAGGAAGTTTAATAGCTCCAATTATAGCAGATGCAACTAAAAACTTATTTACAAATCCTCTTGTAAAAGGTATGGATAGTGCATATAGAGAATCAAATACAGTATTAGAATCAATATTAGCAGAGAAAAATCCAGATGTTAAATCAAAATTAGAAGCATTTAAATCTACTTTAATGTCTATTTGGGAATAAAAAATAGTTAGGGCGTTTCTTAAAACAGGATTACGCCCTGTTTTTACGCTTAAGGATATTATAATACTTTAAAAAATGTGGATAACTTATGAATGTAAGTAATATGAATAAATTGTTTTTGAGCGTAAAAAAGATTTTGAAATACTTCGCCA
>OLON01001827.1_pt1 | contig 11681 bp, 6 predicted proteins | sample 1672691 | NCBI WGS metagenome assembly OLON01 (sample SAMEA3136714, study PRJEB25190) | human gut metagenome | biome: human gut; feature: human-associated habitat; material: faeces | place: Austria | collected 2013
CAGCTGCCGCACCTCGCTCGCCGTATCGGCACTTAGAATTATGCGGTATTGCCTTGTAATTTGTGCCGTGTTTTTTGACGTTTGCGCCAACTCCATTGACCCGGTCAACGCTTCCCTTTATGATAGCTTTGTGAAAAAGATATGAACGGTTTCTGCAAAAGGGAAGTGCGCAGCCCTTGGCAGCAAGCGCATCGTATCATTCATCTGTGACAGTTTAGGAAGGAGAAAAACCTATGGCACAAAAGGAAACCTCAAGCAAGTCCCGCCGTTGGCTGGGCTTGTCCGGCGCGGCTGTGCTGGTGGCCAACCTTGTCCTGACCGGAACGACTATTGCGTTCCAGCAGGAAGGCGAAGTCAACCATGCACTCGGCATCGAAGGCGCTGACGCATCTTACGGCGGCACGGAGTTCTCCGCTGACGGCACCCTGTCTGATGCAAGCTACGAAAAGTACATCGAAGCCGCTTATCAGTTCTGTGAGCAGGAAGAAGAAGAGGGCAGCGTGCTGCTCTACAACCGCAACAATGCCCTGCCGCTTTCCGAGTCTGAGCGCAACGTCACGGTCTTTGGCCGCGGCAGCATCGACCCGGTGTTCCGCAGCACCGCAGGCGGTTCCTCCACAAACCCGGATTACCAGAAAACCCCCGTTGACGCCCTGCAGGATGCCGGCTTCAACGTGAACCAAACCGTGCTGGACGCCTACGCTTCCGCCGCCGCGCCGAAAGAAAGAAGCGTTTCCAGCGTGGGCGAATATGACCCGGCGCTGTTCACCGGCAGCGTCACCGACTCGTTTGCGTCCTACGGCGATGTCGCGTTTGTTACGCTGTCCCGCTTTGCCACCGAGGGCAACGACCTTGCGATGGTCAACGACGAGGGCAAGCGTATGCTGGAGCTGGACGACAACGAGAAGGCGATCTTCCAGAAAATCAAGGATTCCGGCAAATTCAAGAAAACCGTCGTCCTGCTGAACTCCGTCTTTGCGATGGAGATGGACTGGCTGGACGAGTACAATGTTGACGCTGTGCTGTGGGTCGGCAACCCCGGCTTCTACGGTATGCCCGGCGCCATCCGCGTTGTGACCGGTGAGGTCAACCCCTCCGGTCACACCACCGCCACCTTTGCCGCCAACTCTCTGTCCGCGCCCAGCGCCGAGAACTTCGGTCTGCACGCCTACAACTACGGCAGCAAAACGCCCCGCGCGGCAGGCGACAGCTTTGTCAGCTATAACGAAGGCATCTACGTCGGCTACCGCTACTACGAGACCCGCTACGAGGACACCATCCTCGGTCAGGGCAACGCCGATTCCACGGTTGGCACCAAAGCCTCGACCGACGGCTGGAACTACGCCGAGGAGGTCTGCTTCCCCTTCGGCTACGGTCTGTCCTACACGAACTATGAGTACAACCTTGACAAGCTGGACTACAACAGCGACACCGACACCTTCACGGCGACTGTCACGGTGAGCAACACCGGCGACGTGGACGGCAAGGCTACGGTGGAGCTGTACGGACAGTCCCCCTACACCGACTACGACAAGCAGAACAACGTCGAAAAGTCCTCGATCCAGCTGCTGGGCTATGACAAAATCGACGTGGCCGCAGGTGCATCCGAGACTGTCACGGTCGATGTGCCCGGCTACTTCCTCGCGTCCTATGACGCCAACGGCGCGAAGGGCTACATCCTCGATGCGGGCGATTACTACTTCGCCGTCGGCAACGGCGCACACGAGGCACTGAACAATGTGCTGGCCGCCAAGTGCGGTGACGCCGTTGCGGGCAAGCTGATCGATCAGGACGGCAATGTCGTCACCGGCAACACCGCCGCCGTGGCCACCTGGACCGCCCCCAACACCGAGGTCGATACCCAAAAGTACCGCAACTCCCGTTACAACAGCGATGTGGAAGTCACGAACACCTTCGACGACGCTGATGTGAACTACTGGGCGAACGACGACGAAAAAATCACCTACCTGTCCCGCAGCGCGTGGGATACGACCTACCCCACCACGCTGGAGACCCTGACGGTCAACGATAAGCTGTACGACGGTCTGAATATGCAGACCTACGTCAAGGCAGCCGACGCCAAGAGCGTTTCCGACTTCAACCTCGGCGTGGAGCTGGATGAGAAGATCAACTTCAGCGATATGATCGGCGTTGCCTTCGACGACCCGAAGTGGAACGACTTCCTTTCTCAGCTGACGCTGAGCGATCTGCTCATCAACATGGGCGACTCCAAGGGCATCAAGGCTGTCAAGGCTGTCAACAAGCCCGGCTGCACCATCGTCGATGGTCCCGAGGGCATGAACGGTCAGTTTAAGTACGGTGACCGCCGCAACTGCACCGGCTGGGCTACGCTGCCCATCGTCGGCGCAACCTGGAACCACGATGTACAGACCCGCTTTGGCGAGATGTACGGCGAGGATGCGCTGTATGCGTCCATCCCCATCGCCTACGCGCCCGGCGCGGACACCCTGCGTTCTCCCTACTCCGGTCGTACTTCTGAGTATTTCTCCGAGGACGGCGTTCTCAGCTACTATGCTGCCAAGGCCGTTTCCCACGGTATGCGCAACAAGGGTCTGATCGGCACGGTCAAGCACTTCTTCCTGAACGAGCAGGAAGCCGGTCGTCAGGGCATTTCCACCTTTGCGAACGAGCAGGCCATCCGCGAGATCTATATGCGCGCCTTTGAGGGTTCTCTGGCTGAGGGCGATTCTCTCGGCGTTATGACCGCTTACAACCGTATCGGCGTTATGTACGCTGCCGCCAACCAGGGCATCCAGCACATCCTGCGCGACGAGTGGAACTACGGCGGCTACATCATCGACGATGCGCTGACCGCGTCCGAGTATTCCTCCGCCCCCGAAATGCTGATGGCAGGCAACAACATCTTCTGCCTGGATACCGCCCGCCCGAACGAAATCGAGAAGCTGATCACCAGCACCGATGACGGCGACCTGCTGCAGAAGGTCATTGACTCCAACCATTATCTGTACTACATCATGCTGCAGTCCTCTATGGGCGGCTCCGGCGCGGAGGACGTTGTCGTTTCCGACGCGGCCCCGTGGTGGCAGACGACCCTGCGCGCCCTCGATGTTGTGTTCTGCGCACTGGCCGTTGCCGCTGTCGTGATGTATGTGCTGCATACCTACACGGACGTTTTCTCCGAGGAAAAGCGGAAGAATCGTGCTGCCAAAAAGAATTGATGGAGGTGGAACCCGATGAATAAAGGCTTGAAAAATAAAGGGCTGGGCAGCTGGTTCTGCCTTGCCGCAGCGCTGGTCGCGCTGATCACCGGCATTGTATTCCTGTCCACACAGGCCACGGCCGCCCCTCTGGGTCACTCCGGCACGATGCCCGGCGTGGTGCTGCTGGTCGGTGCTGCCGCTTCGCTCGTTTTCTTCTTTGTTTCCGTTCCGTTCAGCGCGCTGATTCAGGCGGTCATTTATAACATTGCCCTGTATCTTGTCGTTGTGCAGTTGTATTTCGTCTTTGCCGACGTCATCAACCATGTCACCTTTGCGGGCGGCAACGCCGGTCTGTGCGTGTTTTATATGGTCGGCACTTTCATTGCCTGCCTGCTCAGCGTGATCGCCTGCTTCTGCAAGCAGACGAAAACCGGCGAGGCAAAAGCCACCGGCAAACAGTTTGCTGCCGCCGGTGCGGTGGTCGTGGTCGCTGCGGTCTGCGTGGGCGGTTTCTCCCTGCAGAGCAGCAGCCTGCCCTCGGCCGACAATGCGGAGGTTGCCCCCGATGCGGCGCAGACTTCTGCCGATGGTCCCGTTATGAACTACAACGACAACGAGTTCACCTCCAAGACGCTGGATGACCTGGTTGCCATCCCGCAGGAAACCTGGGAAGCCAAGGAGCCGAACGGGGAAGTCGCCTACTTCTTCGAGGGTCAGTACACCGAGGGCTTCAGCACCATCGTGGATCCGGCCTGTCTGGATATGTACTGCTACACCGACGGTTCGATGTGGGGTTCCTTCAGCGGTCCCAGCACCTCCGTGGGCGGCGACTCTATCTCCCATGTTTACGGCTACTGGTACAACTACGATGAAAACGGCGAGAAGAACTTCGTCATTCATCTGCTGGGCAACCAGGACGCCGACGGCACTGTGCGCCCCACCGATGTGGATGGCGGCGCAGATGCGGATGTCTTCATCTTTGACACCGACCACGGCGCATACAGCATGGAAGCCAGCCTGAGCTATGGCGTTATGGGCGGTATGTTCACCCGCAACATCAACATCTACGGTCAGCCCTATGCCCCTGCCAAGAGCCTGACGATCGATGCCTCCAACCTGCGCACCTTCTACACGGGCGACACCTTCAACCCGGCTGAGCTGGTTGTGACGGCTACCCGCGCCAACGGTGCGGAGGAGTCCATCTGGGGCGGTCGCTTGACCTTCACCGGTTACGACAGCGACACCACAGGCACCAAGACCGTGACGGCCTCCTTCCTGGGTGCGACCGCTACGTTTGAAGTGCAGGTCGAGGATCTGGTCACCGAGCAGTACACGGGCAGCTATGAGCTGGTGCAGGGCGAAACGCCCACCGCAACGGATGCCGTGCTGCTGGTGGATTACTCCCACAAGGTCTGCACGCTGACTGCCGCCGACGGCTCTGCCTCCATCACCGGCACGCTGGTGGATGCGCAGGACGATGCCCTTACCATGACCCTGAACGGCAGCGATGCCCTGACGGTGCCCATCACCGAGGGTGAGGACGGCAGCAAGCAGCTGACCATCCCCGCCCACGACGAAATCGTCTCTGGCTGGGGCTCCAGCACCACCTACTCCATCAACGAGGCTGTGGTCACGCTGGCGGCAGAGTAAGCGTCCATTGTCCCTGATAAAACATAACGGTACTTGCTGAATAAAAGCCGCGTCTGATGTCTGCTTGCAGGCGTTGGATGCGGCTTTTCTTATGAGAAGGGAAAACCATATGCAAAATACAGAACTTTTGCTGAAAGAATTGACCTTGGAAGAAAAATGCGCGCTGCTTTCCGGCGCGGAAACCTTCAAAACGCGGGGTATGCCCGAACACGGCATCCCGCAGATCTGGCTGTCGGACGGTCCCCACGGCTTGCGCAAGCAGGCGGGGGAGAGCGACCACTTGGGGCTGAACCCCAGCGTGCCCGCCACCTGCTTCCCCACGGCGTCGGCTGTTGCAAACAGCTGGGATGCCGCACTGGGCGAGGAAATCGGCGCAGCCTTGGGCGAGGAAGCCGCTGCGCAGGAAGTGTCGGTGGTGTTGGGACCGGGGCTTAACATGAAGCGCAACCCGCTGTGCGGGCGCAGCTTTGAGTATTTCTCCGAGGACCCGTATCTCGCGGGCAAGCTGGCGGCGGGATATATTCGCGGCATCCAGTCCAAGGGCGTGGCCGCCTGCCCGAAGCACTTTGCCGTCAACAGTCAGGAAACGCGGCGTATGGCTTCGGATTCCATCGTGGACGAGCGCACCCTGCGGGAAATTTACCTGACCGGGTTTGAAATCGCCGTCAAAGAGGGGCATCCCCGCAGCATTATGTCGTCCTACAATCTTGTGAACGGTACGTATGCCAACGAGAATAAGCACCTGCTCATGGAGATTTTGCGCGGTGAGTGGGGCTTTGACGGCGCGGTCATCACCGACTGGGGCGGAAGCAACGACCACGCGCTGGGTGTGAAAAACGGCTCCACGCTGGAAATGCCCGCGCCCGGCGGGGACAGTGTGCGCGAACTGCTGGCGGCGGTGGAAAGCGGGAAAATCTCTGAATCCGACATCGACGCCCGCTTGTCAGAGCTGCTGCCGCTGGTGTTTGATACCAAGGCTGCGCTGGACGCTGCCCCGCGCGAGTTTGATGCGGCAGCCCATCATGCGCTTGCCCGCCGCGCCGCCGAGGAAAGCCTTGTGCTGCTGAAAAACGAGGGCTCTTTGCTGCCGTTGGCGGCGGGTACCAAAGTGGCTGTCATCGGCGACTTTGCCAAGAATCCGCGCTACCAGGGCGCAGGCTCCAGCATGGTGAACTCGACACAGGTGGATGTGCTGCTGGATAAGCTGATCGACTCCGAGTTGAACGTCATCGGGTATCAGCAGGGCTTTGACCGCCACGGTAAGCCGGATGCTGCTTTGCAGAAATCCGCCTGCGAACTGGCGACACAGGCGGATACAGTTGTTTTGTGCATGGGTCTGGATGAAATCGCCGAGAGTGAGGGTCTTGACCGCAGCAATCTGCGCCTTGCGCAAAATCAGGTGGATCTGCTGCAGGCTGTGGCGGCTGTCAACCCGAAAATTGTCGTGGTATTGTACAGCGGCAGCGTAGTCGAAACGCCGTGGCTGGACAACTGCCAAGCCCTGTTGTACGCCGCCTTAGGCGGTCAGGCGGGGGCGGGCGCCGTTGCGGATGCACTGACCGGCAAGGTCAACCCCTGCGGCAAGCTGGCAGAAACATGGCCGTTGGCCTACGCCGACGTACCCAGCGCCGCCGACTTTGCCACCCGCCGCAAGACTGTGGAGTACCGCGAGGGGCTGTACATCGGCTACCGCTACTTTACCACGGCGGAAAAAGCTGTGCGCTTCCCGTTTGGCTATGGTATGAGCTACACGACGTTTGCGTACAGCGATATGGCTGCCGATGAACAGGGGGTCAGCCTTACCGTAACGAACACCGGCAGTGTGGCAGGTACGGAAATCGTGCAGCTGTATGTTGCCAAAAAGAACAGTGAGCTTTTCCGCCCTGCTAAGGAACTGAAAGGCTTTGCCCGCGTAACACTCGCCCCTGGCGAGAAACAGCGCATCACCATTACGCTGGACGATAAGGCGTTCCGTTTCTGGAATGTCAAGGCTAACCGCTGGGAAATCGAGGGCGGCGAGTACGAGCTGCTTGTCGGTGCAAGCGTGGAGGACATCCGGCTGTGCGAAAAAATCACCGTGCATGGAACGGCTACCGTGCATCCGTATGAGGATAAGGGCTTGGATTGCTATTATAAAGGGGATGTGCTGCACGTTTCCGATGCGGACTTTGAAAAGCTGTTGGGGCATCCCATCCCGAATGGCAAAACCAAAATTGACCGCAATCTGACCTTGGGCGAACTGAACCACGCACGCAGCCCGCTGGGGTGGCTTGTGTGGCTTGTGCTGACGATCTTGCTGGATGTCAGCTATAAACGCGGCAAGCCGGACCTGAACATCTTGTTCCAGTACAATATGCCCCTTCGCGCCCTGGCAAAGATGACGAACGGTGCCATCAGCATGGGCATGGTGGACGGCATTGTCATGGAATTGCAGGGCTTCTGGATCCTGGGTCTTGTGCGGGTGATTTATGAAGCAATTAAGAATGTGGTGCTGAATGCGCAGATGGAAAAGCGTCTGCGCGGCGCTTGATGGAGGTTGCATTATGCAGTTTTGGAATAATTTTGCGGCAAAACACCCCGCCGCAGCCAAGTGGGTGCGCGAGGGCGGTCTGTTCGTCATCGTGTCGAATCTGATTACCGTGTTCAAGTATCTGCTGCTGCAATTTCTGCCCGCTGCGTTCAGCAGTCTGCCGGTGGTGGATTTCGGCTGGCCCGGCGTGGATGTGACCCTGTTTGGGGAAACCTTCAAGTGGAACATCCTCGGCTACGATGCCGCCCACGGCGGTCTGCCGTACTTTTGCGCGTATATGATCGCCATGGTCATTGGCGAGTGCATCAACTTCCCGATCCAGCGCAATTTCGTGTTCCGCAGTAAGGGCAATTTAGGCAAGCAGATTGCGTGGTATGTGCTGGCTTTCTGCGTCATCACCTGCATCGTCAACTCCATCAACTGCGTATGGGTTGCCGTAGCCGGGCTGCTGGTGCCGGACTTTATTTATAACATCGGCACGACGGTTTTGAACGGCGGCGTGTCTATGGTCATTTTCTTCTTTGTCAACAAAATCATCTTCCCTGAAAGCGGGAAGTGATGGAGAGAACATCACTTTACGAGCACTGCAGACAACGGATTGCAGTTTTGGATGATGAGCAAGCCCTGCTGATGAAATCCGTCATAGGTGGCTTGCCGCCGTGAATTGTGCACGTCTCGTAAGCAATTTGCGCTTACTATTGACCGACTGATACTAACTGGAGTAAAAAGAGCCCGGAGGGCCTTACCAAATCGGTAAGGTTCTCCAGGCTCTTTTTTCTCGCCGGAAAGTGCATGCAAATGTGTTACACAGGATAAGGATACAACACGGAAAGGAAGAGAACTTCTAATTAGACCAATTCTGAAGGCATAAACGTAAAATGCCTGACAATCATTTCATAACCACCTGCATGGATGGTGCAGCCGAACGGGGATATATGTCTGACTCAAGACTTATACATTCTTCACGAGCAGTGCCTGATACGGTTCCAGCTCTACATCCGCCAGCCAGACGGGCTGACCGTCTGCGGAACGGTAGCTGCCGCCCAAAGCGTCAAGACCGGCCCCTGCCGGGTACTCGGTAAAGTTGAACAGCCCCACCAGCGTTTCCTCGCCGTGCTTGCGTACCAGTGCCAGGACGCCGGGGTTGTGGGTGTCCCATGTGGTTACCCACGCATCCGGGGCAAAGCACTCGTCTGCTCGCATTTTGCGCAGTTCTTCCATGCCCTGCCACAGCTTGTTCGGCAGCGTACCCTTTTGGGTGCGCTGTTTTGCGTTTTCCCAGTTAAACGCACTGCGGTGCAGGTTGCGGCTGTCGTCTGCCCGATTGGGGTCAGATTTGTAATCCCAGCCGTTGAGCTGGGCAATCTCGTCGCCGGAGTTCAGCATCGGAAATCCCTGCAAAAATGCCATGACGCTATGCAGCATCAGGTCGCGGCGGACTGCGTAGTCCAGCGCGATTGCATCGCCCGATTCCAGCGCCTGCTCCACTCCGCACAGGCTGGCGGTGGTGCCGCAGCTGCGGGCATCGCCGGTGGCGGGGTCGTAGTTGTACAGCTCGCCCTTTGCCCAGCTTCCGGGGAAATCACCCGCATAAAAATGGTAGAGATACTCCTTGTGCTTTTGGGGGTCAATATCAAAACGGTTCTCAGCCGCTTCATCCAGCCCCCAGCCAATATCATCGTGGCAGCGCAGATAGTTTACAAACCAGCAGTTGCCCGGCAGGGCGTGCAGGGCGTCCAGCTGTGCCTTCAGCAGGCGGGTGTCACGGCTTGCCAAGGCAGCCCACAGGTTGACCATGGTGGACACATTGTAAAGCATGTGGCATTCCGGCTTTTCGGGTGTGCCAAAGTACGCCGCCAGTTCCTTGGGCGCCATGACCACTTCGCCCTTGAGGATGACCGCGGGGCAGACACATTCCAGCACCATGCGCAGCATCCGCACAATGGTATGTACCTGCGGTAAATTGCGGCAGGTCGTGCCAAGCTGCTTCCAAATGTAAGGCACAGCGTCAATGCGGAACACCTCCACACCCAGATTTGCCAGATGCAGAATACTTTTGGTCATGTCCACGAACACCGCCGGGTTTGCGTAATTCAGATCCCACTGGTAGTCGTGGAAGGTGGTCAGCACCCACTTGTGCATCTCCTCGCACCAGGTAAAGTTGCCGGGCGCGGTGTTGGGAAATACCTGCGGCACGGTCTGCTCGTACCGGTCCGGGATGGTGCGGTCATCAAACAGGTGGTAGTAGGCTTGAAACCACGGGTCGCCCGCCTTGGCCGCCATCGCCCAGCGGTGGGTGCTGGCAGTATGGTTCATAACAAAATCCAGACACAGGCTGATGCCGGCCTTGCGCAGTTCACGGGTCAGATTTTCGAGGTCTTTATTCGTGCCGAGAGCCGGGTCTACGGTATCGAAATCCTCCACCGCATAGCCGCCATCGTTGTGCGGGTGCGGCATCTGCAGTAAAGGCATCAGGTGCAGATAGGTCAGCTTTTGCTCCTTGAAATAGGGCAGCTTCTTTGCCAATTCTTTCAAATTTCCGGCAAACAGGTCGGTGTACATCGTCATGCCGAACATATTGCCCCGCTTGTACCAGTTCGGGTCGGCGGCACGGGCTTTGTCCAGCGCCTTCAGCTCGGCGCTGCGGGCGTCGTAGGCGTCTGCCATCTCCCGTTCAAGAACCTCCAACCCTTCCCGGTTGTTGTACAATTCCATGAACAGCCATTCCAGCTCGTCTTTATGGCGGGCAAATCGTGCGGAAAACTCCTGCGCCATGGGTCAGCCCTCCACTTCTGTCAGGGTGGGCATGGCGGGGATGGCACCGCGGCGGCTGGTGGTGATGCTGGCCGCTTTGTTGGCAAAAGCCAGAATGCCTTCCAATTTGTCCGCCGTCAGGGTGTTCAAATCCTCCTTGCACAGCTTGGACAGCGCTGCCCCAAAGAAGGTGTCGCCCGCACCGTTGGTGTCACCCACCTTGCAGGGAACACCGGCTACAAGACCGGTTTTCTCTCCAAAGCGGTAGAACACACCGTTTGCACCCAAGGTGACAAAAATCAGCCGAATGCCGTTTTGTGCCAGCTGCGCCGTGCCGTTTTCGCAGTCGGTGGTGCCGGTCAGCAGGGGCAGCTCCTCGTCCGAAACCTTCAGGATATCCACCAGCGGCAGGGGAGCTTTCATTTGTGCAATCGCTTCTTCCTCGCTGTGCCAAAGGTTGGCGCGGTAGTTGGGGTCGTAGGTGATGATTGCCCCCAGCTTTTTGGCACGGGCGGCGGCGTCCAGCGTGGCGGTGCGGGCGGGGTCGGCGGTCAGGCTGACCGAGCCGAAATGCACGATTTTGGCTGCTTTCAGGGCTTCCTCCGGGATGTCCTCTTTGCTCAGCATCACATCAGCGTTGGCACTGCGGTAAAAGCTGAAATCCCGCTCACCGGAGGCATCCACCGAAACAACGGCCATGGTGGTGGGGTGGTCGGCATCGGTGACCATATAGCGGGTGTCTACCTTGTTTTCCTGCAAAACCTCGGTCAGATAGCGGCCAAAGGCATCCTCGCCCACCTTGCCGATAAAGGTAGTCTGTGCGCCCAACTTGGCGGCGGCAACCGCCAAATTGGCGGGGGCGCCGCCGGGGTTTGCCGCAAACTGCGGAATGCCGCGTTCATCCCTGCCGGTCTGGGTCAGGTCGATCAAAACTTCACCAATCGTTACAATATCCATGTGTATCTCTCCTTGCTGAATGTATCGAACAAAAAGAAGCAGCTTTACTACTTCAAAAGATAACGAATATAGGCAGCTGCGCGCTCCGGGTGCGGTGCATTTGCAATGACACCGAGGTAAACGGATTCCTCGAAACCGGCTTGTGCTATGAGGGGCGTGTCGGAAATATCCAGCGTTAAACCATCGGCAGACAATTCATCCAAGCTGCTGAAATCTGCATCCAGTGTACGCAGGTCAAGAAAATACTCTTCGTCTTGCAGTTGATCTCGCGCAGCGGTGTCCATTAGAATAACATCTAATTGCTGTGCGCTGACAGCAGCCAGCAGCTTCAGCTCCGAGGCATAGACATATTGTTCATCTGCATTGGCAGTTTCATTTATAATCAGCCCGGTCAGCAGATTGACCTGCTGCTTTTTTGTCAGATGCGCATATTGGGCAAAGCCGTCAGTAAGCTGCCCGGTCAAATCAGAACCGGCTGAAATGTTCACAAGGCTAACGTACAGTACAGCTTCTTTTTTGGTGAAATGCCGATAAGCAGCATATCCGAAAATGTACAAAACGATTAAAATTCCAATGATGGGGAGTTTGTAGTATGCCCAAATGTGCTC
>OLON01001840.1_pt1 | contig 11639 bp, 9 predicted proteins | sample 1672691 | NCBI WGS metagenome assembly OLON01 (sample SAMEA3136714, study PRJEB25190) | human gut metagenome | biome: human gut; feature: human-associated habitat; material: faeces | place: Austria | collected 2013
ATCAGGCATATACACATAAGATTCTTACCGGAAGAAAAGATGAATTTAAGAATCTCCGGCAGGAGGGCGGATTAAGCGGTTTTCCAAAGAGAAAAGAGAGTGACTGTGATGCATATGATGCAGGACACAGTTCTAATTCGATTTCGGCAGGACTGGGATATGTGCGTGCCAGGGATATTCTGGGACAGAAGCATTATGTGGTTTCTGTGATCGGAGACGGTGCCCTTACCGGAGGAATGGCGTATGAGGCATTAAACAACGCAGCAGAGCTAAAGACAAATTTTATTATTATCATAAATGACAATAACATGTCTATTTCCAGAAATGTAGGGGGAATGTCTACGTATCTGAGTGTTCTTCGTACCGCAGAGGCTTATACAGGAATGAAGCTGGGTGTGACAAAGACACTGAAGAAGGTTCCGAAGGTAGGGACAGCTCTGGTGGATACCATGAGAAAAACCAAAAGCAGTATCAAGCAGCTTTTCATTCCAGGAATGTTGTTTGAAAACATGGGGCTGACATATCTGGGACCTGTTGATGGTCATAATATGCGTCAGATGATGAAGCTTTTTAACGAAGCAAAACGGGTAGAGGGACCGGTAGTCGTTCATGTTCTGACAAAGAAGGGAAAAGGATACGGGCCTGCAAGTGCCCATCCGGACAGATTTCATGGAACCGGACCTTTTGATATTAAAACAGGCCGGGCACTTCAGAGGAAAACAGTACCGGGTTATACAGATGTCTTTTCACGAACACTGGTTTTTCTTGGCGAGAAGAATAAAAAACTGACTGCCATTACTGCAGCTATGCCGGATGGAACCGGGCTTGTGGAATTTTCCAGAAGATTTCCGGACAGATTTTTTGATGTGGGAATCGCGGAGGAACATGCGGTAAGCTTTGCGGCAGGTCTTGCTCTTGGCGGTCTGATCCCTGTTGTTGCGATTTATTCATCTTTTCTGCAGCGTGCCGTAGATCAGATTTTGCATGATGTGTGTATGCAGAATCTGCATGTAATTTTTGCCATTGACAGAGCAGGACTGGTAGGGGCTGATGGCGAGACACATCAGGGTTGTTTTGATTTGTCTTATCTGTCTATGATGCCGAATATGACGGTTTTGGCACCGAAGAATGACAGAGAACTGGAAGAGATGCTTACATTTGCAGTAAACTTTGACGGACCAGTTGCAATCCGTTATCCCAGAGGTAGTGCCTATCAGGGAATGCAGGAGTATCAGAAGCCTGTGGAATACGGCAGAAGTGAGGTTATTCACAGAGGAAAACAAGTTGCCGTCCTGGGAGTGGGAAGCATGATTCCGTCCTGTGTGGAAATCTGTAAGGAACTGAAGGAAGACGGCTATGATCCTACGTTTGTAAATGCCAGATTTGTGAAACCGCTGGATGTGGAACTTCTTGATGGACTGGCAAAGGATCACAGTTTGTTTGTGACAGTAGAAGAGAACGTGAAAAGTGGTGGTTACGGAGAACATGTATCCGCTTATATGGAAGCCTGTCATCCGGAAACAAGGGTGTTATCAGCAGCAGTCTGGGATCGTTTTGTACCTCAGGGAAGTGTGGACAGTCTGCGTAATCGGATTGGTCTTGGTGTGGAGGATATCAGACAGGCAATAGAAGATAGTGAGGAATTAAAAGAACAATGAAGAAACGTTTAGATATGCTTATGATGGAACGTTCCCTTGCGCCATCCCGTGAGAAAGCAAAGGCATTCATCATGGCAGGTGATGTATATGTTGATGGTCAGAAAGAAGACAAGGCGGGTACCATGTTCCCGGAGACTGTAAAGATTGAGGTCAGAGGAAATACTCTTCCATATGTAAGCCGTGGCGGGTTGAAGCTTGAAAAGGCTATGAAGAACTTTGATGTAACATTGGAAGGAAAGGTCTGTATGGATGTAGGTGCATCTACCGGCGGTTTTACAGATTGTATGCTCCAGAACGGAGCGGTAAAAGTTTATTCTATTGACGTAGGATACGGACAGCTTGACTGGAAACTTCGCAATGATCCGCGTGTAGTTTGTATGGAAAAGACCAATATCCGCTATGTGGTACCGGAGAATATGGGAGAACCGGCAGATTTTTCATCAATTGATGTGTCTTTTATTTCTCTTACAAAAGTACTGCTTCCTGTAAGAAATCTTCTGACAGATGAGGGTGAGATCGTATGTCTGATCAAGCCGCAGTTTGAGGCGGGTAGAGAGAAAGTCGGAAAGAAAGGTGTCGTAAGAGATCCTGCTGTTCATCAGGAGGTGATTGAAAAAGTGCGCGATTATGCCATGAGCATTTTCATGGAACCCTGTCATCTCTCTTTTTCACCGATTAAAGGACCAGAGGGTAATATAGAATATCTTCTTCATCTGAAAAAACACCAGGAAGGTACTGAAATTACTGACAGTCTGCAGGTATCCGTAGAAGCTGTGGTGGCAGAGGCTCATGGACAGTTGGATTAAGGAGACTGGATCGGGAAGAAACTATGGACAGGTTTTATATTATTACAAATAGCGATAAGGATCCCAAACTTGAGATCACAGGTAAAATTGCGGATTATCTGAGAGCACATCACAGAAACTGTGAGGTACAGCAGGCAGAGAGAAAACATGAGGGTTCCTATCATTATACAGATCCTGATAAGATTCCGGATAATACACAGTGTATCATTGTCCTGGGAGGAGACGGTACACTTCTCCAGGCTGCAAGGGATGTGGTGCATAAGGAAATACCGCTTCTTGGAATTAATCTGGGAAATCTGGGGTTTCTTGCAGGAGTGGATCAGACATCTCTGTACAGTGCGCTGGATCAGTTGATGGCAGATGATTACGAGGTAGAAGAACGTATGATGTTGGAAGGAAGAGTGTATCGTGGCAGGAAACTGATAGGACAGGATATTTCATTGAATGATATTGTAATCGGCAGAGATGGTCATCTCCGCGTGGTTCGGTTCAAGAATTATGTAAATGATGTTTACCTCAATTCTTATAATGCAGATGGGATTATTATTTCCACTCCTACCGGATCTACCGGATACAGTCTGTCAGCGGGTGGTCCTATCGTATCACCCAATGCTGCGATGACGATCATGACTCCCATAGCCCCTCATACGTTGAATACAAGAAGTATTATTTTTCCGGCACAGGATGTGATTACTGTGGAGATAGGAAAAGGAAGACATTGTGACTGCGAAAAGGGAATCGCATCTTTTGACGGAGATACATTTATTCCCATGATTACGGGTGACTGTATAAAGATACGGCAGGCGGAGGTAAAGACGAAAATCCTGAAGCTGAATCATTTAAGCTTTGTGGAGGTATTACGCCGGAAGATGAGAGACAGCTGATCAGCAGGAGGAAATAGGTTGAAAGTTGCGAGACATGAGAAAATTATTGAACTGATTCATCAGTATGACATTGATACACAGGAAGAACTGGCATCCAGACTTAATGAGGCAGGATTTAAGGTAACGCAGGCGACTGTTTCCAGAGATATCCGTGCCCTCAAGCTGACAAAAGTGGCAGGAAAGGACGGAAAGTCCCGTTATGCCATTATTAATAATGAATCCGGAAGTCTTGGAGAAAAATATACAAGAGTACTGGAAGATACTCTGCTTTCTATTGATGTGGGACAGAATATCATTGTGATAAAAACCGTTTCAGGAATGGCCATGGGCGTGGCAGCAGCGCTAGATGCGCTGAAATGGCCGGAGATACTGGGATGTATTGCGGGTGATGATACGATTATGTGTGCCGCAAAGAATGCAGACATGGCAATGGGAGCAGCAGAGAAACTGAGGAGCTTTGTGAGGCTGAATAAGTGATCACTCTGAATAAAGTAACTGCTCTGTTCAGTACTTTCGCAGTTACAGTTCTGAATTTTGATATTATAAATGACTTGATTATGGAGGCAATAAATGTTAGCTCATCTGCATGTAAAGAATCTTGCACTGATAGAAGAAATAGAAGTGGAATTTGGTCCCGGACTGAATATCCTGACAGGTGAGACAGGAGCAGGTAAATCTATCCTTCTGGGATCTATGCAGTTGATTCTGGGAGCAAAAACTTCTAAAAATATGATAAGGGAAAATGCAGCCTATGCACTTGTGGAACTGCTTTTTCAGGTAGAGAATGAGAAAGCACTGGAGGCATTGAAGGAACTGGATATCTGCCCTGAGGATGGACAGGTGCTTCTGTCCAGAAAGATCATGGATGGAAGAAGCATCAACAAGATAAACGGAGAGACAAGCACTGTAGGTCAGATGAAGGCAGCCGCAGCCTGTCTTTTGGATATCCATGGACAGCATGAACATCAGTCTCTTCTGTATCAGGATAAGCAACTTGCAATTCTGGATGCATATGGAAAAGAAAAGATTCTTCCTGCAAAAGAAAAAGTATCCCAGGCATATAAAGAATACAGTAAATGTAAGACAGAATTAAATTCCATGAATATGGATGAAGAGCAGAGAAACCGTGAGCTTGCCTTTCTGGAATTTGAGATTAAAGAAATTGAAAAAGCAGATCTTAAACCGGGAGAGGATGAGGAACTGGAAGCACAGTACAGAAAAATGAGCAATGCTAAACTTATTATAGATTCCCTGCAGCTTGTACATAATCTTACAGGCTATGAAAGCAAAGAAGGTGCAGGTGAGACGGTTGGAGAGGCACTCAGAGAATTTTCTCATGTCACACAATATGATTCGGAACTCTTACCTCTTGCAGAAACACTTACTTCGGTGGATAGTCTGCTGAATGATTTTAACAGAGAATTATCCGCTTATCTGGAGAATCTGACCTTTGACGAGGGGGAATTCTATGAGATGGAGAGACGTCTGGATCTGATCAATGGGCTGAAAGCAAAATACGGACATACGATTGAGGATGTTCTCGCCTATCGGAAACTTCAGGAAGAAAAACTGGAAAAATTACGCAAATATGAAGAGAATTTACAGGAATTAAAAGACAGTCTCAAAGAACTGGAGAATATTCTTGAGAAAAAGTCGGATGAATTATCAGAAATCCGCAAAGAATACAGTAAGCAGCTTGAAAGGAAGATTGTTCAGGGACTGAAAGATTTAAACTTTCTGGATGTAGATTTTTCCATTGATTTCCAGAAAAAGAAAAATTATGCAGACAATGGAACAGATGATATCCAGTATCTGATTTCCACAAATCCCGGAGAAAGCCAAAAGCCATTGGGACAGATCGTATCCGGAGGTGAATTATCGCGAATTATGCTTGCATTAAAAGCAATCCTCGCAGACAGAGACCAGATTGAAACTCTGATATTTGATGAGATCGACACTGGTATCAGTGGAAGAACTGCACAGAAAGTGTCTGAGAAGATGGCAGTGATCGGACAGCATCATCAGGTATTGTGTATTACACATCTGCCGCAGATTGCAGCTATGGCAGACAGTCATTTCGAAATTGAGAAACATCTGCAGGGAACAGAAACCATCACCCAAATTCATGTACTTGAGGAAAATGATTCCATCCGTGAATTGGCAAGGCTGTTAGGTGGCGCAAAAATCACACCTGCGGTTCTTGAGAACGCAAAAGAAATGAAAGAATTGGCACAGAAACAAAAAAATACAAGATTCAAATAAAATAATTGACCACATACTAAGAGAGGATAATCTTTATGACGGATTGTTCTCTCTTATTTTTGTTTCTTCCGGGTTGGCTGTGATGGGAAGTGTTCTGTAGCAATTCTACAGTTGCAGAATTTCATAAATACAGAATGAAAGGATGTGCATAACAATGAACAAAAGAAAATACAGATTTTTTGTTATCTGTTGTCTTGTGCTGGATCTGTTGGTGATAATGATATCAGGTTACAGATATCTGGACAGAAAGATACCTGACGAAATTCAGATTCCCAGAGACAGAAAAACAGAAGATGTCACAGAAGTTTTGTCAACACCGCTTGTTACATTTGAAGAAGCAGTCACTGTTTCACAGGATGGAGGCTATATTCTGCCCTGTAAACTTTTGGGTTATATTCCATTTAAGGAAATAAAAGTAACACCTGCAGATGATCAGGAAGTTTATGTCAGCGGAAGCACTATAGGAATTTATATGCAAACAGAAGGTGTTCTGGTGATTGATACCGGTGAGATTCAGAATCGGAATGGTGAGACAGAGGAGCCTGCGAGAAATATTATCAGACAGGGAGATTATATTATCTCATTTAACGGCGAAAAAATCTCCACAAAAAGAGAACTGATAGATGACATCTCAGAACTTGATGGCAGCGAAGTTACACTGGGGATAAGCCGCAAAGGAGAGAGTATTCCTGTATCAGTAACTCCTGTAAAAGATAAAAAAGGAGACTATAAACTTGGAATCTGGGTAAGAGATGACACGCAGGGAATAGGAACACTTACCTACGTAGATCAGAATGGTAATTATGGTGCCCTTGGTCATGGAATCAGCGATATTGACACAGCCCAGCTTCTGAATATCCGAAACGGAGCTTTGTATAAAGCCCGGATTCTTGCGATTAACAAGGGAAGCAAGGGCAATCCCGGCGAACTTGCAGGATACATCTGCTATGATAACAGAAATATTCTTGGAACTATCGAAGTAAACAGCAGAAACGGAATTTATGGTCAGTTCACTGGGATTGCAGATGATACGATCACTTTGAAAAAAATGCCGATTGCGTATAAACAGGAAGTAAAGCCCGGACCTGCCACAATCCTCTGCTGCACAGATGGACAGGTCAGAGAATATGATGCAAAGATCAGAAAAATAGATTTAAATCATGAGGATACCAACAAAAGTTTTGTAATACAGGTGACAGATGAAGAATTGTTGGAAGCTACAGGCGGAATTGTTCAGGGACTGAGTGGCAGCCCGGTTATCCAGAATGGAAAAGTAATTGGTGCGGTAACCCATGTATTTGTCCAGGATGCCTCCAGCGGATATGGAATCTTTATTGAAAATATGCTGAAAAATACAAAAAAGACTCTTTTAACTGATTTTCAGAATGTGAAATGAAAATCTGATTGCTGTCGAAAAATATCGGATGTTGGAGAAAAATGGAAATTTGGGAAAAACAAGCGCTTAATATGTCGACATAAAATAGGACAAATTTCCCTCTGCGTCTTGATTTTTCCGTAATCATTCCTCTATAATATGTAATGAACTGAAAAAGAAAAGAGATTTATTGAAGAATTGGGGAGGAGTGAACCTTATGGAAAAATTAAATGTGGCAGTTGCAGATGATAATGAGAAAATGGTGGAAGTACTTGGTCAGATTATAGAAGAAGACAAAGATCTGGAACTTGTGGGAAAAGCGCATAATGGAGAAGAAATCTGTAATATTATACGCGAAAAAGAACCGGATGTTGTGGTTCTGGACATTATTATGCCGAAAATGGACGGACTGGCAGTGATGGAGAAATTTGCCCATGACAAAAGTCTCAAAAAAATCCCGGCATTTATTGTAGTTTCTGCAGTCGGACAGGAGCGTATTACGGAAAATGCATTTAATCTCGGGGCGGATTATTATATTCTGAAGCCCTTTGACAACCAGATGCTCCTCAACCGTATTAAACATGTGCGCAGAGCCGGTGAGAGGAGAATGCGTCAGCTCAGCCGCAAGCCTGAAAGAACAGAAGATAATCCGGTACCTGTAAGAAATCTGGAAACAGACGTAACAAATATCATTCATGAGGTAGGAGTACCTGCACATATTAAAGGATACCAGTATTTGAGAGATGCCATTATCCTCTCGGTCAATGACATGGAGATGCTCAATTCCATTACCAAGATACTGTATCCCACTATTGCAAAGAAACACCAGACAACAGCCAGCAGAGTAGAACGGGCTATCAGACATGCCATTGAAGTTGCCTGGAGCAGAGGAAAAATGGATACAATAGATGAATTATTCGGTTACACAGTCAGCACAGGAAAGGGAAAACCTACAAATTCAGAATTTATTGCCCTGATCGCAGATAAAATCAGACTGGAATATAAAAATCGTTCTTTCCAATAGCCGTATTTTGGAGTATAATTATTCAATAAAGGCTACCAAGGAGGGTTTTTCGCATGAAAAATATTTTATTTGCAACATCTGAAGCTGTACCATTTATCAAAACAGGAGGTCTGGCAGATGTAGCTGGTTCATTGCCGAAATATTTTGATAAGAGATATTTTGATATTCGTGTGATCTTACCGAAATATGCCTGTATGAAACAGGAATGGAAAGATAAAATGAATTACATCACACATTTCTACATGGATCTTGGATACAAGAACTGCTATGTGGGAATCATGCATATGGAGTATGAAGGAATTCAGTTTTATTTTATTGATAATGAATATTATTTCAGCGGACCGAAACCATATGACGGCGGAACATGGGATCTGGAGAAATTCGCATTCTTCTCCAAAGCTGTGCTGTCAGTCCTTCCGGTTATCGGATTCAGACCGGATATTATACACTGTCATGACTGGCAGACGGGACTTGTTCCTGTATATCTGCATGACAGCTTCCAGCAGAATGAATTTTTCTGGAATATAAAGACGATCATGACTATACATAATCTTAAATTCCAGGGTGTATGGGATGTCCAGACAATCAAGAATATCACAGGACTGTCCGATTATTACTTTACAGCAGACAAACTGGAAGCATATAAAGATGCCAACTATCTGAAGGGCGGTATCGTGTTTGCAGACGCAGTCACTACTGTAAGTAATACTTATGCAGAGGAAATCAAAACACCATTCTATGGTGAAAAACTGGACGGTCTGATGTGTGCCCGCGCAAACAGTCTGCGGGGAATTGTGAATGGTATTGATTACAATGAATTTAATCCTGAAACAGACCGGTATATTACAAAGACCTACAATGCAACAACTTTCAGAAAAGAGAAGGTTAAGAACAAACTTCAATTGCAGAGAGATCTTGGATTACAGGAAGATCCGAAGACAATGATGATCGGTATTGTATCACGACTGACAGATCAGAAAGGATTTGATCTGATCGCATATGTGATGGATGAGTTATGTCAGGATGCGATACAGCTTGTGGTTCTTGGAACCGGTGATGAACGCTATGAGAATATGTTCCGTCACTTTGACTGGAAATATCATGGAAAAGTATCTGCGCAGATTTATTATGATGAGAAAATGTCTCACCGTATCTATGCATCAGCAGATGCATTTCTGATGCCGTCCTTATTTGAACCATGCGGCTTAAGCCAGTTAATGAGTCTCCGTTACGGAACACTTCCGATTGTCAGAGAGACAGGCGGACTGAAAGATACAGTCGTACCTTATAACGAATACGAAGGAACAGGAACAGGATTTTCTTTTAGAAATTACAATGCGCATGAGATGCTGGCAACAGTGCGCAATGCAGAGAGAATCTACTATGATAAGAAACGTGAGTGGAATAAAATGGTTGACCGCGCTATGGCGGCTGATTTCTCATGGGGTAATTCCGCACGTCAGTATGAAGAAATGTACAACTGGCTGATCGGTGATAAATAGAACAGGATTATCATAAATAAATATTAAACATTACGAAAGAGCAGGGAATGTAAAAAAGCACATTTCCTGCTTTTACTGTTATGGTAACCTGCAAAAGCATATTTATAGCAATTCCATAAATTACTGCAAACAATCCAGTCCATCATAGCGTGAAGTCCTGCGTCAGTACGCCTGCAGATATCTTCCTTGTCCTTCGTACTCTGCTGAACTGTCTTGATTGTATTATTTTATGGAATTGCTATAGGCAGAATAAAAAGCTTGACATTTGACAGGAAGTATAATACTATAATGAATAGAAAACGAACATAAGTTCTTGAAGGGCTGAAGGAGATTAAAATAAATGATAAATGAAGAAAAGCAGAAAGCATTGGAAGCAGCGCTTGGACAGATTGAGAAACATTATGGGAAAGGATCAGTCATGAAACTCGGGGAATCCGGAGCTAACATGCAGGTGGAGACAGTTCCCACTGGATCTTTGAGCCTTGATATTGCACTTGGAGTAGGTGGTGTCCCCAAGGGACGTATCATCGAGATTTATGGACCGGAATCCAGTGGTAAGACAACCGTTGCACTTCACATGGTTGCGGAAGTGCAGAAACGAGGCGGCATTGCCGGATTTATTGATGCAGAACATGCTTTAGATCCTATTTATGCGAAAAATATCGGTGTAGATATCGATAATTTATACATATCACAGCCGGACAACGGAGAACAGGCACTTGAGATCACAGAAACTATGGTACGTTCCGGTGCAGTGGATATTGTGATCGTTGACTCTGTTGCAGCACTTGTGCCAAAAGCAGAGATTGACGGAGATATGGGTGACAGTCATGTAGGTCTTCAGGCCAGACTGATGTCACAGGCTCTCCGAAAACTTACAGCAGTGATCAGTAAATCTAATTGTGTAGTTATCTTTATCAACCAGCTTCGTGAGAAGGTTGGAGTTATGTTTGGAAATCCTGAGACAACGACAGGTGGACGTGCCTTGAAATTCTATTCATCTATCCGTATGGATGTCCGCAGAGTAGAGACACTGAAACAGGGTGGTGAGATGGTCGGAAACCACACCAGGATCAAAGTTGTGAAGAATAAGGTGGCTCCGCCATTTAAACAGGCAGAATTTGATATTATGTTCGGAACCGGTATTTCCAAAGAGGGAGATATTCTTGATCTGGCAGCAGAATGCGGAATTGTAAATAAGAGCGGTGCATGGTACGCATATAACGGAGACAAAATTGGACAGGGACGTGAGAATGCGAAAATTTTCCTGAAAGAGCATACAGATATCTGTGATGAGATTGAGAAACAGGTCAGAATCCATTATCATCTTCTTCCAGGTGAAGAAGGACAGACCGAAGAGGCAGCACCGACGGCAGGTGCCACATCGGATAATTCTGAGGAATGATTATGGGGAATTCGTCCGGAGATTTGAGAGAATTTCTCAGGAATGCAGAGGCTTTAAAGAGAAAGACTGTACAGAAACAACAGAAAAATTTAACAGAAGAACCTGAAGAATACAGAGACGCAAGGCGTAAAGCCATGCGTCTCTTAGAACATATGGACCGGACAGAACGAGGATTGAGAGAGAAGATGCGTCAGGCCGGTTTTGCTCCGCCGGCAATTGATTACGCTCTGGCATATGTAGAATCCTATGGATATATAGATGATGAACGATATGCCAGAACCTATATCGCATACAGAATGGATACAAAGAGCAGACAGAAGATCATTCAGGAATTGATGGGAAAAGGAATAGACAGGGAAACAGCAGTAAAGGCATGGGAGGAAGAAACTGCCTTAAATATGCCTGACGAAAAGGAAATACTTTATCGTGTTGTAGAAAAGAAATATCCGCCAGATACCGAATTGGATGAGAAAGCAATGCGTCGACTCTATGGCTATCTCATAAGGAGAGGATTTGGGTATTCGGATATTACAGATATTCTTGGAAATATGAATATCAGGATTGCACACACTGATGAATTGTAGTGTATATCATCGTTCTGTAAGATGTCTGCATATATATGGGAAAAATATTCAAACAATTACCCTGAAAAACTTGACATAACTATGAAAAAAAGATAAACTTGTATTGTTGTATTTGTACAATGAAAACTAAATAAGGAGG
>OLON01001851.1_pt1 | contig 11607 bp, 7 predicted proteins | sample 1672691 | NCBI WGS metagenome assembly OLON01 (sample SAMEA3136714, study PRJEB25190) | human gut metagenome | biome: human gut; feature: human-associated habitat; material: faeces | place: Austria | collected 2013
GAATTATTTAATAAAGTGAATGAAGAATACCGGACGAGGCTTATCTTTCCGCCGGCAGATGATATTTTCAATGCATTTCATCTGACACCGTTATCGAAGGTGAAGGTGGTAATCCTGGGACAGGATCCGTATCACAATGTGGGACAGGCACATGGACTCTGCTTTTCGGTAAAGAAAGGTGTAGATATTCCGCCGTCACTGGTCAATATTTATAAAGAGCTGCATGATGATCTGGGATGTACGATTCCGAATCACGGATGTCTGACGAAATGGGCAGAACAGGGCGTACTGATGCTGAATACGGTATTGACGGTTCGTGCGCATCAGGCAAATTCACACCGCGGAATTGGCTGGGAAGAATTTACCGATGCGGCGATCATGGCACTGAATAGTCAGGACAGGCCGATCGTATTTATCCTGTGGGGCGGTCCGGCACAGCGGAAGGCTTCGATGTTACACAATCCGAAGCATCTGATCCTGAAAGCACCACACCCAAGTCCATTGTCTGCATATCGAGGATTCTTTGGAAGTAAACCGTTCAGCCAGACCAATGCATTCTTGGAAGAGCATGGTCTGGAACCGATCGACTGGCAGATTGATTAAAAGAATGCATGTGAAGTATGGACTGAGAGCCAGGAGGTAACGTATGAATAACAAATTTGACCTGCTTATCATAGGGGCAGGACCGGGCGGCTATGTGGCTGCGAAGAAGGCTGCAAAGCTTGGCATGTCGGTGATGATTATCGAGAAAGGACCAATCGGCGGCACCTGTATTAACCGTGGATGTATTCCGATGAAGGCACTGCTTCGTGCATCGACATTGTACCGGGAGATATTAGGATGCGGCAAATACGGATTATACGCAGATGATGCAGGGTATGACCTGCAGGATATGATCGAATATAAGAACCAGGCGACGCGTGAGATGCGGGAGAATCTGGAAGAGGAGTTCAAAGAACTTGGTATCCAGTCAGTACAGGGGACTGCGACAGTTATGTCAGGAAAGCAGGTGCGTGTCACATTTGAAGACGGAAGCAGCAGCTTTTATTTTGGCAATAAGATACTGATCGCAACAGGTTCTAAGGAAAGAAGACTGGACATACCGGGAGCGGATCTGCCGGGAGTTATGACCAGTGAAGCACTGATGACATCCGGAGGTAATAAATATCATAGCCTGATCGTGCTTGGCGGTGGTGTGACCGGTCTGGAGACAGCAACCGTATTCCGTAATCTGGGAGCGAAAGTTACGATCATTGAAGTATCGGATCATCTGATTCCGCGTATCGACAGCGAATTTTCCGACGAACTGGAACGTCTGATGCGGGCACATGGCGTGGAAATATATAAAGAAAGTATGTCGGAGCGGATTACCCGCGACGAAGAAGGCGTATGCTGTGAATTTGTCTGCGCGGAGGGTACGAAGCGTGTACATGCGGAGGCATTGCTGATGTCGGTGGGACGTATTCCGAATACCGATGGATTATTTGCACCGGAGGTGCCGATCAAGATGGATCATGGCAAGATTCTGGTGGATGAATTCTTCCGCACCAGCGTGCCGGGAATCTATGCCGTCGGAGATGTGACCGGCGGTATCCAGCTGGCGCATGTGGCGTCAGCGCAGGGCACTTATGTGGTGGAGAAAATGAACGATCTGACACCGTCCGTTATCGTATCCATGGTGCCGAGCTGTCTGTTTACACCGATTTCTATCGTGCCAAGCTGTCTGTATACCGAGCCGGAGATTGCATCCGTGGGACTGACTGAGACCCAGGCAAGAGAAAAAGGCGTGCAGATCCGGGTCGGACGTTATGATATGAAAGGCAATGGACAGCAGATCATTTCCAGAGAGACCGGAGGATTCATCAAAGTAATCTTCGCGGCGAACAGTGATGTATTACTGGGAGCGCAGATCATGTGCGCCAGAGCGACAGATATGATCGGAGAGCTTGCGACGGCACTGGCAAATGGCTTGACTTCCACACAGCTCATGTATGCGATGCGTGCACATCCGACATTTAATGAAGCGATTTCCTGTGCGGTGGAGAACAGCAGAGATAATATAAAGGAATAATTATTACAAAAGGTGACGATAAAGGAGTGGATCGGAATGGACAAAGCGGCAAAACGGTTAGCGGTTATCTATGTCATATTGTTATCTCTTTGTGCACCGCTTATGGCGGTTCATTTTGAACTGTTTACATGGTTTATGGGTGTGGTGGATATGTCGTACTGGACACAGACGGTACTGTGGTTCCTGCCGATGCTTGTGTATGGCGGAATCCTGGTAATACTTGGCATCTGGAACATGGTCAAGTCATTCCAGATATACAAAAGGCAGGACATGCTTGGCTGTATCAACGGAATGCTGATCCATAAGTATGGTCTGGTCATCTTTTTCTGTGTGAACTTTATCGTACTTTTTCTGGTATATTTCATGCTCACATTTGGACTGGTCATGGGAACGAGGGGACTGGCACTTCTTGTTGCACCGGTCTGGCTTCCGTTTGTACTGGTGATGATCGGGTGGAGTGTTATTATGAGCTGGCTTGCGATCCTGCCTGGAAGTATGTACAGTATACAGGTGATCCGGGGGAGCGTCCGCGCCGGTAAGATCAGCGGAGGTGCAGCTGTGCTTCATGGGATTTTGCAGTTTCTGTTCCTGGCGGATGTGCTGGATGCGATGTATCTGGCAGCAGGCAAATGGGGACGTGGAAAGAAAAGTTCCGTGCTGGTGGCATTGGTGTATATAGCGGCAGTGGTTGGAATAGTGTGGATTGTATATAAATTGAAAAACTGAGATACAAATGATTGAAATAAAAATAGAAATATGATAACATAATAAGAGAGTAACCGTGTTGCAGGGTGGAAAGAAAGCCACCCCGAACTTTGACCAGGAAAGGGTGGCAGTCTATGTCATACTTATAAGAGGTCAACCAACCTTGTTGGCGGTTGCTCCTTTTGTATCTTTAATATATCACGTAGTAACGAATGATGCAAGACATATTGCTTGAACTGATATATATAAATCTAATGAGATAAGGTATAATAATCGTATGTCAAAAGGAGGCACCGTCTATGAAGATCATACATTTGTCAGACCTTCACCTGGGGAAGCGGGTGCATGAGTTTTCGATGCTGGATGACCAGCGCTATATATTGAAGCAGATTCTGGAACACGTTGCAGAAGAACATCCGGATGTGGTGATCTTAGCGGGCGATATCTATGACAAGCCTGTACCTCCGGCGGAAGCAGTACAGTTATTTGACCAGTTTTTATGCGGGCTTGCGGAGCAGGGCGTGGAAGTCATGATCATCAGTGGCAATCACGATTCGGCAGAGCGTATTGCATTTGGCGGGAAGCTGATGGAGCACAGCGGTGTGCATGTGTCTCAGGTCTATGACGGAGATGTAAAGCCAGTGGAATTAGAAGATGCATACGGTATTGTACAGTTCTTTTTACTGCCATTTATCAAGCCGATTCATGTAAGACGCTGTTATGCAGAGGAGGAGATAGAGAGTTATACAGATGCCATGCGTACAGCTATTTCCCATATGGAGAGAAATGCGGATGCCAGACAGGTGCTGGTAACGCATCAGTTTGTGACAGGCGCGGAACGTTCGGACTCGGAAGAAATCGCTGTGGGCGGCACCGACAATGTGGATGTAACTGTATTTGACGGGTTCGACTATGTGGCACTGGGGCATATCCACAGACCGCAGCGGATCATGAGAGACACGGTGCGGTATTGTGGGACTCCATTAAAGTATTCCTTTTCAGAAGCAGGTCATGAGAAGTCCCTTACCGTGGTGGAACTGGAAGAAAAAGGAAAGGTGTCGATTCGGCGTATTCCTTTGACACCAAAGCATGATATGCGGGAAATCCAAGGCACGTATATGGAGCTGACAGACCGGGCGTATTACCGGGATATGGACAGGGAAGACTATCTGCATATTACATTAACGGATGAGGAAGATATACCAGATGCAGTCAGAAAGCTGCAGGTGATCTATCCGAATCTGATGAAGTTAGACTACGATAATGCGAGAACGCGCGGGAATCAGGTGTTACAGGAGATTGAGGCTATCGAAAAGAAATCTCCGATGGAACTATTTGCGGAGTTTTATGAGACACAGAATAATCAGCCGATGGATGAAGAACAGTTCAGGCTGATGCAGGAGATTATGGAACAGGTGTGGGAGGATAAAGCATGAGACCAGTCTATATCCGCATGTCGGCATTTGGACCGTATGCGGGCATACAGGAACTGAATATGGAAGAACTGGGAGCAGGCGGACTTTATCTGATCACAGGAGATACGGGAGCCGGCAAGACGACGATCTTTGATGCCATTACATTTGCGTTATATGGAGAAGCCAGCGGTGACAGCAGAGAAGCGGGAATGCTCCGTTCCAAATATGCAGATCCGTCCGTGCCTACAGAGGTGGAGCTTACATTTATCTATGGGGGTAAGACATATAAAGTATGCAGGAATCCGGAGTACGAGCGTCCGACAAAACGAGGTACAGGCATGACGATGCAGAAAGCGGAGGCAGAGCTTATCTATCCGGATGGAAGAGTGGTCACGAAGCCGAAAGATGTGACGGCAGCAGTGACAGAGATCATGGGTGTCAACAGAGAACAGTTCTGTCAGATCGCGATGATCGCGCAGGGGAAGTTCAGGGATCTGATCGAGAAGGGAACGACAGAGCGGCAGAAAATATTTCGTGAGATATTCCGGACGGCACCGTATCAACAGGTTCAGGATATCCTGAAGGGAAAATACCGCGCGCTGGAACGTGAATGTGAGACTCTGCGTGAGAGTGTGAAGCAGTATATCCAGGGGATTCTCTGGAATAAAGATGCATCTGAAGAGACACCGGTGGAAGAAGTGATGGAACTTCTAACAGAACAGAATAAGGCAGATCAGGAGATACAGGCAGGACTGTTTGAAGAATTACAACAGAAAGAACAGGTGCTGCAGAAGATCCGGTCCGAGTTAGAACGGGATCGGGAGCGGAAGAAGAGGCAGAAGCTGTATCAGGAATTGCAGAACAGACGGAAAGCGCAGCGGGAGCAGATTACAGAATTACAGCAGAGATATCGGGAAGAACAGGGAAAAGAGCCGGAGCGCAGACGTCTTGCAGATGAGATCAGCAGACTGGAAAGCCTGATGCCGCAGTATCTTCATTTAGAAGAATTAAAGAAGAATGAAAGGGCAGATCAGGACGAGCGTGAGAAACTGTCGGGAAAGCAGCGTCAGTATGAGGCAAAGCAGGAAGAGCTGAAAGGTAAGATCCAGGAAGGCAGAGAAGCCGGTGAATCACTTGCGGATGCACCGGAAGAGTATCAGAAGCTTTTGTTTGAATCCGAGAAGCATCAGAAATATATGGAACGCCTGCAGAATCTATCAAAAGTGATCCTGCAATATGAGAAGCTGCAACAGAATCTGCTGGTAAAGCAGCAAGAATATCAGACAGTGCGGGACAGAGTACAGAAAAAAGAATCAGAGTACCGCGTTAAGAATCAGGCGTTCTTAGATGAACAGGCGGGAATTCTGGCGCAGACTTTAGTAGAAGACCAGCCATGTCCTGTGTGTGGTTCCATACATCATCCGGCTCCGGCAGAGCAGAATCCGGGCGCGCCGTCCAAAGACGAATTGGAACTATTGCAGCAGGAACTGGAACAGTGTAGAGTGAGAGAAGCAGAAGCCAGCCGGAAAGCAGGTGAGTTGCTTGGAAATGTACAGAGTCGTGCAGAAAGTATAAAAAGAGAAGCTGAAGGGCTGGAACTGACAGGAACTTTGGAAGAAATGAAGCATCAGCTTGCGAATCTTCAGAAGCAGGGGCAGACAACAGAAAAACAGCTGCAGCAAGAGAAAGGGCTTGCATCAGAGAAGGTAAAGCAGAAGGATATGTGGAACCGGCTGCTTCCGGAGCAGGAAAAAGCGTTGGAGAAAGTAACAGAAGAACTGCAGCAGATTAGAGAGCGTCAGGCAGCAGTTGAAAGTAAGCAGAAGGCGGCTGGGGAGGAAATTCAGAGACTGACGGAAGTGCTTCCATATCCGGGACAGAAGGAAGCACAGGAGAAGCATATAGAACTTGTGCAGAAGCAGAATGTGATGAAGCGTCAGCTGGAACAGGCAGAAAAAACAGTTCAGACAGCAGAAGTGGAAATTGCCGGAACCGAGGGACGCTTGAAAGAACTGAGACAGCAGCTGGAAGAAGCGGTGGAAGTAGATACGGAAGCGTTGCGGCAGAAGCAGGCAGAGATAGAAACTGAAAAAGCAGCATGTGAAGAACGCGGGAAAGAACTGCATCACCGGATTCAGAATAATCAGTCCGTATTAAAGAATCTGCAGAATCGAAGCAAAGAACTGGTGGAAAAGGAAAAGCAGTATACAATGGTCCGCTCATTGGCTGTAACTGCGCTTGGTAATATTCCAGGCAAAGAAAAGATCATGTTAGAGACCTATGTGCAGATGACGTATTTTGACCGCATTATTGCCAGAGCCAATACCAGACTGATGGTCATGACGGGTGGACAGTATGAGATGAAGCGGCGCAGAGGCAGCAGTAACCTCCGAAGCCAGAGCGGACTGGAACTGGATGTGATTGATCATTATAATGGAAGTGAGAGAAGTATCCGCACACTTTCCGGTGGTGAGTCTTTCCAGGCGTCCCTGTCGCTGGCACTTGGACTTGCCGATGAGATCCAGGCATCTGCAGGTGGTATCCGTCTGGATACGATGTTTGTGGATGAGGGATTCGGATCATTGGATTCGGAGTCATTGGAACAGGCAGTTCAGGCATTGGCAGGACTTGCAGAGAGCAAGCGGCTGGTGGGAATCATTTCCCATGTAGATGAACTGAAGAACCGGATCGACCGTCAGATCGTGGTGAAGAAAGAGCGAAGCGGTGGAAGTATTGCCGAGATCCGAGGTGTGTAGGATGGCAGATCATAGAGAAGAAAAGCACACGTATATCGCAATTGATCTGAAGTCCTTTTATGCATCGGTGGAATGTCTGGAGCGGGGGTTGGATCCACTGCACACAAACCTCGTGGTAGCTGATAAGAGCCGTACGGAAAAGACGATCTGCCTTGCGGTGTCACCATCTATGAAGGCTTATGGGATTCCGGGAAGACCGAGACTCTTTCAGGTGATACAGCAGATGCAGAAGGTCAATGCCGGCAGACAGCGGAAAGCGCCAGACGGTACATTTGCAGGAAGCTCCGTTAATTCGATTGAACTGGAATATCGTCCGCAGATCAGGGCAGATTACGTGACAGCACCGCCCCAGATGGCCAAATATCTGGAATACAGCGGACGCATTTATGACATTTATCTGAAATACGTGGCACCGGAGGATATGCATGTGTACTCGATTGACGAGGTGTTTATGGATGTGACGCATTATCTGAACACGTATCAGATGACGGCGGAGGAGCTTGCGGGAAAGATCATCCGGGATGTGCTGGAGACGACGGGAATCACGTCGACGGCGGGGATCGGCACGAATCTGTATCTCAGCAAGATTGCCATGGACATTGTGGCGAAACATATTCCGCCGGGCAGGCACGGCGTGCGGATTGCGAGTCTGGATGAAAGAAAATATCGAAGACTGCTGTGGACGCATCAGCCATTGACAGACTTTTGGAGAGTCGGCCATGGATATGCAAAAAAGCTTGCGGAGCAGGGCATTTACACGATGGGAGATATTGCCCGGTGTTCGATTGGTATGCCGGGTGAGTATTATAATGAAGAACTGCTGTACCGGATGTTTGGGGTAAACGCGGAACTTCTGATCGATCACGCCTGGGGATATGAGCCATGTACAATGGATGATATCAAGTCGTACAAGCCGGAGACGAATAGCATGGGTTCCGGGCAGGTGCTGCATTGTCCGTATGATGCGAAGAAAGCCAGACTAATCGTGCGGGAGATGACAGATCTTTTAGCGCTTGACCTTGCTGCCCATGGACTGGCGGCGGATCAGATGGTGCTGACCGTTGGTTATGACAGGAGCTGTCTCGAGGATTCGAAGATCCGCAGTAAATATCATGGCGAAGTGACGACAGACCGCTATGGAAGAAGCGTTCCGAAACATGCACATGGCACAACGAATCTCCCGGAGCATACGGCATCATCCAGAGAGATTATCCGGGCGGTAATGGAGCTGTATGACCGGATTGTGAATCCGGATCTCCTGGTGCGCCGGGTAAATGTGACTGCGAATCATGTGATAGAAGAAAAACAGGCGCAGAAGAAAGAGCGCTATGAGCAGCTGAATCTGTTTACCGATTATGGAAAAAAGGAACTGGAAGAGAAAGAGGCGGCAGAAGCGAAGGAACGTGAGAAGCATCTGCAGCATGCACTTCTGGAGATTAAGAAGCGTTATGGGAAAAATGCAGTGCTCAAGGGCATGAATCTGGAAGAAGGTGCGACCACAATCGAGAGGAACAGTCAGATCGGCGGCCACAAGGCGTAAGAACAAAGCTGGTCATAAAGTGTATGATAAGGTATAAGCGAGAGGCAGAAAAAGTATGAAAGAGATTGATTTCAGCAAATACGAAGATATGCTGGATATGCCGCATCCGGTGTCGAAGAATCATCCACAGATGGAAAGACGTGACCGGGCGGCACAATTTGCTCCGTTTGCGGCACTGACCGGACACCAGGAAGTGATTCGGCAGATGGAGAGAGACCATGTCAGTGAAGACATGGAACGGGAAACATTTTACGAGTAATAATTTCAGGAAGAATGAGAGGGTAAGACAATGAAAAAAAGTAATCCAAAGGCACTGTTGCCAATCGGTGTATTTCTGGTCCTGTATCTGGGACTTGGAATTGTGTTTGAATATGTGATGAAGATTCCGATGGGATTCTATAATATTCCTATCGTGCTGGCATTTATGGTGGCGATTCTTACGGCCTGCCTGCAGAACCGTAAAGTGTCATTTGATGACAAGCTGGGGATTATGGCACAGGGAATTGCTGATAAAAATATTATTACCATGCTGCTGATCTTTCTTGTGGCGGGAAGCTTTGTGGGCGTTGTAGGACGCAGCAGTGCGGAAAGCGTAGCGTATTTTATGCTGTCACTGATTCCGGCCAAATTTGCAGTGGCGGTACTTTTTGTGGTGGCATGTTTTGTGTCAACTGCCATGGGAACATCGGTAGGAACGATCACACTGATCGCGCCGATTGCAGCGGCGGTATCGGATGCATCCGGTTTTGACCTGGCACTTTGTGTCGGTTCTGTTATGGGAGGAGCAATGTTCGGAGATAATCTTTCTTTTATATCGGATACGACGATTGCAGCCTGCAATGGGCAGGGATGTCCAATGAAAGATAAATTCCGTGAGAATTTCTGGATCGCATTTCCGGCAGCGCTGGTAACATTGGTATTGATCCTGATCCTGTCACTTCGCACAACCCTGAATGGTGCGGTGGCACATGAATACCATCTGCTTCAGATTATTCCATATGTACTCGTTCTGGCAGGAGGTATTATCGGCATTAATGTATTTGTTGTGCTTCTGGTAGGCATCTTTTCGGGAATTATTATCATGCTTGCAACCGGACAGACAACGGTAGTGGATATGATCGGAAATATGGGCTCTGGAATCTCGGGCATGTTTGAGACTTGTATGGTAGCCATTCTGGTAGCGGCTCTCTGCGCCCTGATCCGGGAATACGGTGGTTTCGAAGCACTGCTTTCGGCAATTCGTAAGGTATTCCGGGGACGCAAAGGAGGACAGCTTGGCATGGGACTTCTGGTAGCAGCAATGGATGTTGCAACGGCCAATAATACTGTAGCCATTGTGATGGCGAATCCAATTGCGGCAGAAATGTCAGAAGAATATGGAATTACGCACAGCAAGGCGGCATCCCTGTTGGATACATTCTCTTGTATTTCTCAGGGCGTAATTCCTTACGGTGCGCAGATGCTGGTAGCGCTTTCAGCAGTGCATGAGATGGGACATGAATTATCTGCATTTGATGTGATCCCGAAGCTTTTTTATCCGGGAATGCTGTTGATCAGTTCATTGGTATTTATCTTTGCATTCCCTGAGAAAAAGAACTAATAAACTTGTATGTTTGTTGAGACAGCGGTTCGAAAGAGCAGCTGTCTTTTTGAATACTTTGATTGACTTTTATCGGTAGATATGTTAAAGTGTGCTTTAGTAAATAAAAGCGTTAAAGGGGTAAAGCGAGATGCCGATTACAAAACTGTTAGAAGAAAATGCGAAAAAGTACGGAGAAGACATTGCTCTGGTGGAGATTAACCCGCAACAGCCGGAAGACCGCCGGATCACATGGAAAGAGTATGAGCTGATTGAGCCGACTCCATTTGTACATTATCGCAGAGAGATCACATGGAGTGTGTTTGATGAGAAAGCGAACCGTTTTGCGAATCTGCTCCTGAGCAGAGGCGTGAAGCGCGGTGATAAAGTTGCAATATTGCTGATGAACTGTCTGGAGTGGCTGCCAATTTATTTTGGTATTCTGAAGGCCGGAGCTCTTGCTGTTCCATTGAATTTCCGTTATTCGGCAGATGAAATTGAATACTGTGTCAATAAATCGGACACAGATGTACTGGTATTTGGACCGGAATTTATCGGTCGTGTGGAAGAGATTGCAGATTCTGTTTCTAAAAACCGTCTGCTGTTCTTCGTGGGAGACGGATGTCCGTCATTTGCAGAGAGTTATGCCCATCAGACAGCGAACTGCTCTGGTATGGCACCGAATGTAGAGATCAGTGACCAGGATGATGCGGCAATTTATTTTTCGTCAGGAACAACAGGATTTCCGAAGGCGATCCTGCATAATCACGAGAGCCTGATGCATGCGGCTAAGGTAGAGCAGAAGCATCACGGACAGACCAAAGATGATGTGTTCCTGTGTATTCCGCCGTTATATCACACCGGTGCGAAAATGCACTGGTTCGGAAGCCTGCTGACTGGTGGCAAGGCAGTGATCCTGAAGGGAACCAAGCCGAAATATATATTAGATGCATTGTCGAATGAGCAGTGTACGATCGTGTGGCTGCTGGTACCGTGGGCGCAGGATATTCTGGATGCACTGGACCGCGGAGATCTGAAGTTATCTGATTACAAATTGGATCAGGTGCGTCTGATGCACATTGGGGCACAGCCGGTGCCGCCGAGTTTGATCAAGCGCTGGAAAGAATACTTTCCACAGCATCAGTACGATACCAACTATGGACTCAGCGAATCTATTGGGCCAGGTGCTGTACATCTTGGTGTGGAGAATATTGATAAGATCGGAGCTATCGGTAAAGCCGGATACGGCTGGGAGACCCGTGTGGTGGATGAGAATGGCAAAGACGTAAAACAGGGCGAGGTCGGTGAACTTCTGTTAAGAGGTCCTGGCGTTATGACCTGTTACTATAAAGATGAGAAGGCAACTGCGGATACCTTAAAAGACGGCTGGCTGTACACCGGAGATATGGCAAAAGAAGATGAAGACGGATTTCTCTTCCTTGTAGACCGTAAGAAGGATGTCATCATCAGTGGTGGCGAGAACCTGTATCCGGTACAGATTGAAGACTTCTTACGTACTAATGAAGCTATTTTGGATGTGG
>OLON01001861.1_pt1 | contig 11560 bp, 10 predicted proteins | sample 1672691 | NCBI WGS metagenome assembly OLON01 (sample SAMEA3136714, study PRJEB25190) | human gut metagenome | biome: human gut; feature: human-associated habitat; material: faeces | place: Austria | collected 2013
TCTCTGAATCTTCTGTATATTCGTCTAACAGTTCCTGTCCTGTTCCATTCGGCGACGCATTGTCCACGATCACGATCTTCTTGTCGCCTTCCAGTGCCTTGATTCGTTCCACGCATTTTCTAGTCATATCCGCTGCACGATAGTGCAGGATTACAAATGCTATCATTCCGAAACCTTCCTTTCTCTTCCGTTCACACTGCTTCTTATGCTGTCCATGATCCAATATTTCAGATCATATGGATTCTTACTTAATTTCAGGCTCTTTTTAAAATGCTTTGCAGCAAGTGCCGGATCTGTCGGATGCACACGCTTACCCATTCTCCGGTTCATCACTGCCATACTCTTCGGATACTGTTCGTACAGATCCAGATGCTTCTTATATAAATGCAGCAGATGCTGATAAGACGCAACTCGCGCTGAGATACTGTCTGCACCCACTTCCGATTCTACCAATGCCTCTGGCATATACCCCAGGTCAAATGTATTCGCCGCACGGATACCAAAATCCCAATCCTGATACCGCTTGATATTCTCATCAAAGCGCAGTGTCTCCCAGACCTCCCGCTTCATCAGCATGGTCTGTGTACTGGCTCTGTTCTCCGCGAGGAATTCTTCCACCGCATGTTCCTTATGAAAATCATGCACCGGAAAATGGAAATGGTTGCCATTTGTCGCTATCCGGTTCATTCCGCAGAAACACATATCCACCTGTGTCTCTTCCAGAAAGCGCACCTGCTTCTCCAGCTTGTCCGGATGCCAGGTGTCGTCACTGTCCTGAAATGCGATCAGTTCACCATCCGAGCGTTCCGCGCCATAATTTCTCGCATAACACGCGCCATGATTCTCTTCATATCTCAGATACTTCACTCTAGGATCGCTGATCTCACGGAATAATTCTTCTGTCCCATCCGTCGAAGCATCATCCACTACCAGCACTTCGATATTCTGATAGGTCTGCGCAAGCACACTGTCCACGCAGGCCGGCAGCTTTTCTTTTCTATTATATGTAGGAATAATTACCGAAATCTTCTTCGCTTCCATTAGATATATCCTTCTGTATCTTTCCGTTTTATTACCTGTTTTTTACCGGATATGGAAATGCTGCCTTCATCTGCCGTTTCTTCTCCTCCACCATCTCCGGTAAGATCTGATACTGTTCTTCTATCTCTGTTAACTCCGGCGCCTTCTCTGTGCGCAGATCTCTTGGCTGCGCTTCCACACCGTACGCCGAATAATAATCTTCAAATTTATAACCGTCCCCTAACAGACGGTCTCCAAATACCAGATACATATTCGGGATTCCCAGACTGTCTGCAACGATCAGTCCATGCAGGCTGCTGGAAATAATGTATCTGCACTCTGCAATCTCCTTCACTACCTGTAAAGGATCATCTTTTACATTAATAAACTTTGCGTTATCATAGGATGCCAGCAGCTTCTCCACCGCCGGGTCCTTCAGATCACACAGATGAGGTACAACGCCCACATCATAACATACCTCCGGCCGTTCTTTCAATAACTCTGACGCCAGAATTCCGGCATCTGCCATCGGAATGTCCATTTTCTTTCCCGTCATGCGCTCTACATTCTTTCTGGTAAGCTCTCCTCTGACGGCGCAGAATTCCATATTCCGCTTAAAAAACTTCCCATCCGCATCCGAATAATTGATAAAACCGGTCCCCCACACATACACATGGGGCTTACGGATCCCGTTGATCCGCTGCTGCAGACGCATCATTGCCGAACCATGCAGCGTATACTGTCCCAGACAGCTTCCGATCCCGCAGATCTCCCCATCCAGAAAAGAATGGCGTTCTGCCTCATATCCAAAGCATTCCTTTACGATCAGCTCATTCAGACAGTCTCCCATATTCCGCAATTTCGAATAATACATCTTAATCTTGTCCGGCATCTGTAATTCCTCTACTATCTTTCTATTCCAATCTCATAACTACTCGTTCATATCTTCCGTCATCTGCAAACGGAATGTCATTGACCGCATCAAACAGCGGCTGATATCCATAACCATCTGTGATCCATCCATATCCCGCATACTGAGCGGTATTAAATCCCGGAATGGTATTGGCCTCGATCAATACCGGTCCATCCTTTGTGATTGCCACATCCCAGCCGATATTAGAGATCTTCTTGCCAAGCGGCACAGCCCGCTTCAGCATTTCCAGTGTTTTATCCCAATGATTTAGCTGCAGCCCCTTGAAAGCCACGCCCGTCATCGGGTGCACCGTATATTCTTCCATCTTGTTCTGATCCACAGCATCTGTGAGCACTTTTCCCGTACGGATATCCACTACCGCAGTCAGCGCATCCTGGCAGCCATTGGCGATATCTTTGTGCAGTGCCGAAGTCAGCACCGGCGCAAACAGATGGGTTCCGTATGGAGACGTTACCGAATAAAATCGCACCACACTCACTGCACTTGGATTCAGTTCACTCAGCACACTATCCTGGCAGATGTATTCTTCTATGATTCCGTTGCCGCCATTCCGAATGTGATCAAGTGCATCTTTTATATCTTCTGCACAGGTTACCGGCAGGACACGGACACCCTTGCCCATCCCCTTGCAGTTTGGCTTATATACAACCTTGCCGGTTCCTTCCGCCAGCTCTTTCAGTACATCCTCCGTCACATCGGAAGCCTGCACACATTTTCTTCCATAAAATTCATCAAATACTTTGGAAAATATATATTTATTCATCAACATACCGATATAACGTCGGTCTGTAAATTTCTTACGAAATTCCATACGGGACCAGAGTGTAGATACCGTCTTCTTCTGTTCCTGTGTCAGATCATAGAATCCGGTCCATGCATATTCGCCAAAAGAAATGTGATTGTATTTCTTGGCCTGTATAATATCCTTCTCTACTTCAGATGCATTCAGTCCATGCTCTTCGGCATATTCTCTGGCATATAATCTGATATGCTTTCTCGAATTGATAAGTCTTGTAAAACTATTTGTCTGTCCCATATGTATCCTCTTTCTAATTCATCGTTACATTTGCTTTATCAGCTCTTCCAGTTCGTACTTTCTTCCGGTCTTTGTCACCATCTGCATTGCACCCATCTGTGCCGTACAGTTAGCTTCCACCATGCACCAGCCGTGGTCTCTGCTGTAAGCCAGATCCCATCCGCAATAATGATTGTCCGGGATCATCATAGCTGCTTCTTTGACCATAGAGACTGCCTCATCCCACTTCGGAATCTGGAATCCCTTAAATCTGATACCACTGTCCGGATGACACTCATACGTGTGTCCTTTTTTGTCCGCTCCATCAGTATAAATGACTCCTGTCTCTGCGTCAATGAGTGCACTGACTCCTCCCGCACTAAAATTATCCACAAAGCTGTCTCCCCGGCCCATTCGGATCGATGGATGGAATAATTTTATCTCCGGTTCGCCCTCTTCATTCTTAATGATGGCGGTTGGAATACGCAGAGTATTCACGGATCCTGCATGAATCTTCGACAACGCTTCACCCTGTACGATCACTTCTTCGATAACCGCGCCGCTCTTACTGTACTCCTGATGTGCCTCTTCTACAGAATCATACATACCAAGATTCTCTACTCTGACACCGTTACCGAAAGCTGCATACACCGGTTTCACCACATAGTTCTCATGCCGCTCCGCAAATTCGCGAAGTTTTGCCAGATTCTCTTCGGTCGGTTTTTCATTTTTCAAAATGCGGATAACTTCCCGCTTAACCACGCCTTTGGCCTCATAGGGGGACTCCACCTGTTGAATTTCTTGTAGGTCCGATACTTATTCTCCAGGAGATCGGTATTCTTTCGCTGATTCATGCGCGGATAATAACTCAGACGGATGCCCTCTGTAATGAATGAATTACGATACTCTGCATCCTGCCCCTCATATCCAAATGTAAAATACTCACTGTAATAAGAACCATATTTAAACAGGCAGCGGATCATATCCCTCTTTAATTTTTTCACATATTTCGGATCGGCAAGTTCCTCCGGCTCCTTATATTTAGCAATGATCTCATCCATTTTATCCTTTTTACATTTATAATAGTACGCTTTGCGGTACCACGGTACGAAACGGTATTTATAATGAAATTTTCTAAGATATTTGCGCAGCACTTTACTTTCCTCCTGGCATGATAAATGCCGCCATGCCAGACTGGCACAGCGGCATCTCTCGCTTTACTTTACTGCTCTTTCTTTACAGCAGCTGTCTTCTTTTTCTTAACGACTTTCTTTTTCTTTGGTGCGAACATGTTCTTACGGATACGATGTGTCTCATCACGCATGAACTGCTCTTCATAGATACGGATATATCCTGTATCCTGGATCAGCCATTCACCATCGATCTTAACATATTTGTCTGTGTAGATTGCAGATCCTTCTACCTGAAGTCCTTCATATGGATCACCCTTAGCGAAGATCAGTCTGTCTTCCAGATACCATTTACCGTAAGCAACTGTGTCGCTCTCAAACCATACCTGTGGGTTATGTCCCTGATGAAGTGTAATCTCTGTCTTAGGCATAGATTTCTTGAAGTAATCTGTGATTTCCTTTGGTCCGTGGAATACCAGCTTACCATTAGAATATGCTGTCTCGATATCCGGTGCCATTGTAGTCTCAAGTTCATCCCAGTTCTTTGTATCAAGAGCCTGGAAATATTTACTCTTCAGTTCTTTAATTGCCTGTACATCTTTAATCTGCTGTAATTCTTTTTCCAAAGCCTCAAGGCGTTCTTCTACTGTCATTTTTATACCTCCATACCTACTTTATATGCATCAGCTGTTGCGTCGATACCCATGCGTACTTTCTTAGCATCGCCGATTACATTGTAAGCGATTCCAAGCTCATCACATTTAGCTGTCAGGTCTGCTGTCGGACGAGACTTAGCTCCTGTAGCAAGTACTAACGTATCGAAGCTACGTGACTTATTGCTTGTCTTCTTGAATTTATCTGTGAACTTGTAATCTACTGTGTGATCACCAATTGCTGTAACCTTGCTGCGGTTGCTCTTCTGGATTGTCTTTCCAGGATATTCGATATCAAGGAACATGCTACGAAGCATACCCATTGCTTTACCAACACGTCTGCTGTCCATGATACGAACATTCTTCTCACCCTTGTTGATCAGGTATGTTGCTGTCTCGCATCCTACCAGACCACCACCAAGGATCAGGATCTCACCTTTGGCTTCTGCCTTACCAGCCAGAACATCCTCTGCTGTAACAATGTCAGCTCCATCTACGCCCGGAAGATCCGGTGTAGCGAACTCAGAACCGATAGCTACTACTACATGATCCGGTTTGATCTCAGCGATCATCTCTGGTGTAACAGTTGTATTTGTCTTGATCTCGATGCCAAGTCTTTCACATTCTTTGATCTCCCAGTCAACAGCTGCTTCAAATTCCTGTTTCTTAGGAGCTTTACCAGCTAATCTGAATCTTCCACCTGCTCTCTCAGATGCTTCGTAGATTGTCGGATTGTGTCCACGTTTCTTCAGGATCTCTGCTGTTACCAGACCACCGATACCTCCACCGATGACCATAACATTCTTAGCCTTTTCAGCCTTTGGCATGCCTTTGTATTCCAGACAGAGCATTGGGTTACGTGTACATGTGATATGTGTAGCCTTTGGATCGATAACCTTGTCGTAGCATCCTTCTGTACATCCGATACAACGACGGATCTCATCCTCACGACCTTCTCTTGCTTTATTACACCACTCTGGATCAGCCAGCTGTGCACGTCCGATAGCGATCATGTCGATCTCGCCGTCTTCGATCAGCTTGTTAGCAAGTGCTGGCATGTTAACACGTCCAACACCGATTACCGGGATGTTAACTGCTTTCTTGATCTTAGCGATGTTTTCCATATTGAAACCTGGCTCAAGGTTATATGGCGGTACTTCGTATACTGTTGCAAGGCTTCGTGCATTACCTCTTGAAAGGTCGATTGCATCTACACCTGCTTCTTCTGCCCAGTTAACGAACTGGATAGTCTCTTCTACAGTTGTATTCTTAGGAAGTAACTCATCTACTGCATCCAGACGCATAAGCAGTGGCATATCCTCTGGCATGTTAGCACGCATCTCGCGAATAACTTCCAGATTGAAGCGACAACGATTCTCCAGGCTCTGGTTACCATACTCATCTGTACGGTTGTTCAGAGACGGATTCATAAATTCGTGTGGAAGATATGTATGTGCTCCATGGAACTCCAGTGCATCAAATCCAGCTTCTACAGCCAGTTTAGCAGACTCTCCGAACTGCTTAATGATCTCATGGATACGCTCTACTGTAACTGTATCCGGTGTCTCTTCTACGTTTGTCTTGTCAAAGAAGTCAGCCGGTACGAATCCTCCGTGCCAGATCTGAACAGCTGCCTTACCACCATTTTCATGGATTGCTTCAGTTACTTTCTTCAGTTCATCTCTGTCTGCTTCACTATACAGTCCGAAATATAAATACGCATGACATTCTTTACAAATAGATACCAGCTCTACAATGTTCAGTCCGCATCCACCTGCTGCACGTGCTGCGTGGAACTGAATCATATCATCTGCTACGTGATGTTTGTCCTTAACCATCTTGGTATTCATACCAGGAAGTACAATTCTGTTCTTCAGTTCAAGACCTCTCAATTTAATTGGAGAAAACAATGCATCATAACTCATTTTGAAATCGTCCTCTTTTCTTTCATTATTAAATAGGTTAACTAGGTTAACAGGAGTCATCGTTCCGCCATACGATCCAGACCGGTACGGGAATCACTTGTCTGAATATATAATCGGAAGCTGTTCGTTATACGGTAGTAAATAGTATCTCTAGCTTTACCTTCCCTTTAAAAGCTTGTCTAAATTTTAACACGAGCACATACTATGTGTCGGAACAAATTCCCAAATATAGTGCACAAGCAATGTACAAAAAATCAATTTTTCCTATCACATTTTTCTAATTAATCATTTTTTCTTTTTTATGCTTGTAGTGTTTTTGCATTTTTTGTCTGCGTTTGTAGAAGTGAATTGTCATGATTTTTTCGAAAAATGTAGATTATTTAACAAAAAAATGTGAAACACCGTCTTCGAGATTCGTTTATACTATGCTCAACAGATAAATTTTCGATATGTTCAGGAGGGAACAAAATGATCACAGATATGAAAGACGCAAAGATCTTCCAGCCTCTTCAGCTTGGAAGAACAACTTTAAAAAACCGTATTGCAATGGCTCCAATGAGCATGCATTATGAAGCAACTAACGGAACTGTACCAAAACAGTTGGCAGACATCTTCGTCCGTCGTGCAGAAGGCGGCGCAGGATACGTAGTAATCGACGCTGTAACTGTTGACCACAAATACTGGTATATTGGAAAGACTACTGCTCTTGATAAGGACTCTCTGGTTCCTCAGTTCAAGAGATTCGCAACTCGTGTAAAAGATGCAGGAAGCGAACTGATCCCACAGATCATTCACCCGGGTCCGGAATCTATCTGCGCTATGAAAGGTATTACTCCGATCGGACCATCTATAAATACAAATGCAAATGGTGATGTTTCAAGACCGGCTACTATTAAAGAGATCCAGAAGATCATCAAACAGTACGGAAAAGCTGCACGCCGTGCAGAAGAAGCAGGATGCGGCGGTATCGCATTACACGCAGCACATGCTTACATGCTTCCAGGTGCATTCCTTTCTCCACTGCGTAACAAACGTATGGATGAATACGGCGGAACAATCGATAACCGTGCTCGTCTGATCCTTGAGATCATTGAAGAATGTCGTAAAAACGTAAGCGAAGACTTCCCGATCATCCTTCGTATCTCCGGTTCAGAGCGTATCGAAGGTGGTAACAGTCTGGAAGAAATGTTATACCTTGCTCCGAAGTTCGAGGCAGCCGGCGTTAATATGTTAGAAGTATCCGGTGGTGTTCAGTACGAAGATATGCAGGATATCATCCCATCACACAGCAAGAAGATCGGACGTAACGTATACGAAGCTTCTGAGATTAAGAAAGTTGTTAATATCCCTGTATTCGTTGTTGGTAAGATCAACGACATCCGCTATGCTGCAGATATCGTAGAGCGTGGACTGGTAGACGGTGTTTCTCTCGGACGTCCGTTACTTGCAGATCCTGATCTTCCGAACAAAGCCCGTGAGAACCGTTTTGATGACATCACACCATGTGCTTCATGCGGCGGACGTTGTGTAACTCCTAAGGATCCACAGCATCCGGTATGTCAGTGTCACATCAACCCATTGGTTGGTCACGAATACGATTATCCATTTAACCCGGTTGATACTCCGAAGAACGTACTGGTTGTCGGAGCAGGTCCTGGCGGAATGTACGCAGCCGTAATCGCAGCAGAGCGTGGACATCACGTAACTGTATGGGAGAAGAATTGTCAGGTCGGCGGACAGCTTGCACTGGCTGTTGTTACTCCTGGTAAGCAGGAAATGTGTAAATGGTTATCACACCTTACATACCGTGCTAACAAAGCAGGTGTTACATTTGAATTCAACAAAGAAGCTACTGTAGATGATATTAAGGAATTTGCTCCTGATGCAGTTATCGTAGCTACCGGTGCAAGACCGTTTGTTCCACCATTCATCAAAGGTTTGACCGATTACCCTGTAACTACTACTCATGATATCCTGAGCCGTAAGGTGACTGTACCGAAGGGAACTGTATGTATCCTCGGTGGTGGAGAAGTTGCCTGCGAGACAGCTGAAATGCTGATGACAGACGCTCGTCCGGCTTCCTTTGTAAAAACAGGAAGCATCGGTGATGTAGAAGTAACTCTGGTAGAAATGATGCCACAGCTTATGACAAATGTATGTCTGCCGAACCGTAATGTACTGATGGACAGCCTTCACAGATCAGGTGTTAAGAGCTATGTTAACGCTAAGGTTCTGGAAGTTACTGATCACGATGTTAAGATCCAGTACACAACAGACGGAAGAGAAGAATGGCTGAGAGGTTTCGACCATATCGTAGTCGGAATGGGCTCCAGAAATTACGATCCATTCTCTGAAGAACTGAAGAAGTTCGTACCGGAAGTAAGAGTTATCGGAGATGCTGTAAGAACAGGTCTTGCAAGTAAAGCTCTTCATGAAGGATACTTCGCCGGATACGAGATTTAATAAAACATATTTCCCTCATACTTTTATTAAGATTGCAGATGCTTTTTTCAGTGTCTGCAATCTTTTTTTACCTCTTTTTCGACATGTTGTAAATTTTCATTTTTTGTCCTGTCAAAGTTTTGACATTCTCCGTTGACTTCGATTTTATTATGTGATAGTCTTAAATCAAATGTTTGTATAAATGTTTGTATTTTTTGTACAATTTTCGAGGGAGTGAGCCATATTGAAAAACAGAATCCGCCCTTTATGTGAGACACCACGCGACGGCATATTCTGCGGTCCTGACAAATATCTCACATTACAGGAGCACACCATAACCAGCGAGATGTTTCCGGTGATGGAATACGACAGTTACTTTATATTGGTAAAAGAAGGACATGGTAATTTTGTGATCAACGGAGAAGAATTTTCCGTCGAACCTGGTTGCGTATCCTGGATCCAGTGCTCTCAGGTACTCACTGTCTGTCCTGATTTTGGCAATAATCTCGTACTTTGGATCTGTCCTTACGACTACCAGCTTCTGAGCTATTACTCATTTAGCAATATTGCTCCAACCAGAGAACTTGAGATTGTCAATAATCTTCCGGTAATCGGTCCTGATGGTGATGAGGTAAAAGAGATTGTCCACTTATTCCATCAATATCGGAAGCTTTCTAAAAGACATTCTCACGGCTCTGCAATTATTCGAAGTTCCTATCTTCGCAGAATTGAACTTTTATATAACCGGTTTGCCAAAAGTATGAAGTCCCATTACAAATTCAGCAACCTGCCGCTGAGCCGCAAGGTCAGTCTGTATATTGCAGTGCACAGCACAACTGCACTGACCTGTGCAGATGTAGTGAAGGCAATTGCGCCATCTATCAGCGAATCAGCCCTGAATCATGCACTCCTTGTTGCAACAGGTCTGAATTTTAATCAATATCTGAACCGGCTGCGGATTGCGCATGCGATGTCGTATTTTCTCTATGACAGTCTTCCGTTTGATTACATATCCTCGATATCAGGATTTAATATGGAGATTACATTCTTCCGCCGTTTCAAATCTCTGATCGGTATGACACCGCAGACTTATATGAAAAGGACGCTCAGCGACGGAAAGCATCACCCTGTATACCGCACTACTATTATGAACGAAACTCTGATCTCCGCGATCAGCTATCTGTACGAGAACATGACAGATCCTATTGACGCCGAAACTCTTACTAAAGAGCTGTACACTTCAGAGAATATTCTGCGTGTCCAGTTTAAGAACCGTCTGAATTCCAGTTACAAACAGGTGCTGTCCCAGTTCCGCGTGCGTTATGCTGAAGCACTGCTCACTACAACTTCACTGCCGACAGTAGATATTGCTATCGAATCCGGCTTCGGCTCAGACCGCACTATGGCGCGGGTATTTTATAATATAAACGGCATATCTCCGGGAGAATTCCGCAAAGCCAGAAAGCTCCATCAAAAAGCCAGTAAATAGCCAGCATCTGCGTCTGACCTATAAGATTACACTCAAACTATACACAGGAAGGCGATAAACTATGCAGAAAGATATACCACAGTCTGTTGACCCTGATGAGCCAAAGACTCCCGGGCGCGCCATTTTTTCCGGCGCCAATGACTACTTTGTAAATAATGTCCTGCCTGATACGATCCAGGCGCATGTGAGTCGTTATCAGACTCCTACCTCTTATGCCAACAACCGGGATCAGACATTTATTCTTGTCCGCTCCGGCAAGGGAAAAGCATTAATCAACGGTCTGGAATATAACTTGAGACCCAATACACTGATCAATCTCGGTCCATTTCACCGTTACCGTTTTCTACCATCCAAAGGAACTCCCTTGGAAATTGCAGAAGCACGTATGAACAGTTCCACCTATGTATATATGATCGCAAATCCTTACCTGAAATATGAACAGATGACTGTTCCGTCTCAGCCTCCGGTCGTATATCTTAAAGGTCTGTCGGCTGAAATTGCCAATGAATCTATGGACGGACTGCTCCACGAAGCCATGAATGATTCAGTAGACCGTATCCAGCTCTGCTTCTGTTATATGATGAATTTTCTCGGAATCATCACAGATCAGATGCCAAAAGCATATTTTGCATCAAGCACGACACACAATAAAGAAAAAAAGTAATTTCTTTAACAAAGTTAATTATTTGAGAAAGGTTTTCGTTATTTGTCAATTATAACCAAGCCTTTCTCTTTTATTCCCGATATTTTAACCATTTTCTACAGATAGATTTATCTTTTTTCACTTTGTCACCCGCTTTGATTATAAATGTTAATTTTTTGTCCGTTTGTTCTGAATAAAATTTACACTCTGATACCGTTTAAAGCCTGGTTTTGCTGTTAAAATATTATCAGTCATTGATATGACGTATCGGTAGTAAATTTTCGAAGGAACGGGAAACTTTCGGAAAAC
>OLON01001869.1_pt1 | contig 11520 bp, 12 predicted proteins | sample 1672691 | NCBI WGS metagenome assembly OLON01 (sample SAMEA3136714, study PRJEB25190) | human gut metagenome | biome: human gut; feature: human-associated habitat; material: faeces | place: Austria | collected 2013
AGTAATCCACATCAACGCCCTCAACCACTCTGCGGTCCGGCTTGTCAAGCAGGGTCACAACCTCAAGGCTTGCAGGCTTTCTCTCGCCGAGAAGCTTCACAAGGTATGAAAGGGTTCTTCCCGAATCAAGAATGTCCTCCACGATGATTACATCCTTTCCCTCTATAGACTCATCAAGGTCCTTGTTCAGCTTGACAATACCTGATGACTTTGTTCCATCGCCATAGCTGCTCACAGACATGAAGTCCATGGTGACCGGACTCTTCATTCTCTTCGCAAGCTCACACATGAAGAACACACTTCCCTTAAGGATTCCGATCAAATGTATCGTCTTTCCCTCATATGCCTTATCTATGGCTGCTGCCATCTCGCTTATTCTGTTTTCCACCTCACTGCTGCTGAGCATAACACCAATCTGTTCTTTCAACTCTGTTTCCTCCTGTTAAAATTCAACTCAATTATCTTTTGTGTATCTTCTGTCACTTTATAATTCTCGCCAATCCTAAGTCCCACGGCCCACACGACCTCCTGCCCGGATGTCACAAGTGGAATATGACGCCGCTTGTCCACCGGTATCTTACAGTCAGTATACAGACGGTTGAGCTTCTTTCTCGAGCCCGCAGAATTAACGACTATATAATCCCCGTTTTCAAATGTCCGCAACTGCAGACACTGTTTTATTTTACCATAATCAAGAAACTTCGTACACTCTTTTTTTGCAAGATCAAGGGCTTCAGGTCTGTCGTAGATCCTGACCGTAAGCCTTCCCTCACACAGCTCATACTCACCATCACAGGTGATGTCTATGTCCACGCAGCCCGGCAGCCCGCCGTCCTGACAGCTCTGGTCACCGGCGCGGTTCTCACCGCCGGCAAATACCAGTCTGCCGTACTCCAGCCACACCCTCGCACCGGCAGGAAGATTGATCCCCGCCCCGGTGTCAGCCGAGTACAACTTCGTAACCTCCGACACATGGCTCATGCCGATATCCTTCAGGCCTCCGCACACCATTCCGATGAGCTTTCTTATGACAAGCTCCTGCACGAGCCTGTCCTGCTCCTTGAGAGCCGCCATGTCCAGCTCATATCTCCGGTCAGTGCTGTCTCCGGTCCAGCCACAGCCTTCACTTCTGACATCAATTCCCTGTCCCGTCAGGAAATCATCAACCAGTCCGGCAGCAAGCCGCTCGTAATCAGCCGCCATCATGGCCATCTGGCAAATGTGCTCCGTGGCCTGTCCATTTATCTCATTCATAAGAGGAAGTATCCTGTGTCTTATCTTGTTCCTAGTGTAATCATCCTCATTGTTGGTGGCATCCGTACAGTATCTGATCCCCTTCCGGTCAAGATATTCCTCTATGTGGCTCCTGTCGCTCCCAAGAAGCGGTCTCACTATGTGATCCCTCACCGGGGCTATACCCTTTATGCCGCCCATCCCCTCGCCATGTTGAACAGAACCGTCTCAGCCACATCGTTGCGGTTGTGGGCGACTGCGATCACACAGCCCTCATCCGCATACCTGGCACGCATCCTGTCAAATGCATCATATCTTGCATGGCGTCCGGCCTCCTCCACGGTCTGTCCGGCCTGCTCCGCAAGCTTCCTGACATCGATCCTGTAAGAGTCGCATGTGACACCATATTCACCACACAAAGTCTCAACGTAGCTCTGGTCACCATCCGCAGCCTCACCGCGTATCATGTGATTTATGTGTACAACGTGTATATCTATTCCCAGCTCCGCCCTGTGCCTTGCCAGCACCGTGAGCAGGCTCACCGAATCCGCGCCGCCGGACACACCGCACACGCAGTGACTTATACCATCAAACATGTGGTATTTTCTTATATACTCAAGAACATCTTTTTCAAATACATCCATACATTTATCCTTCTGTAAATATCATAATTTCATATTATAGCATAGAGTTACTCAGGCTGCGCTACTTTTCTCAGATCCTGATATCACCGCCGCCATGACCGTCACATCATCCCGAAGCGACACATCCCCCTGTCCTATCATGGCGCCCAGTATATCATCGACCATCCGTCTGCTGTCACCCACTCTTATTCCCTTGAGCACATCCTGCATGTGATCGGACACATCCATATCCGAGAGCCCATCGCTCACCATGACCACGGCATCCCCCGCCGCAAGTTTCACATCCGCCATGTCGCACTCGGCATCGTCCAGCACGCCCACGGGAAGAGTAGTGCTCGTTATCTGGCGGACCTCATTTCCATCATCGCCTGGGTGTATCACATAGGTCACCGACGCCCCCTGCTTGAAGCTCCTCATGGTGCCGTCGTACATGTCTATGACCACCATATCAAATGTCGTGAATATTCTGCCCTTATTTCTCCTGGACATACATCGATTGGCAAATGCAATGCTGTACTCCGGGGCAAATCCCGCCTCCAGCAGCTCCTCCATGGTGTCCAGCATCATGCAGCTCTCGCAGGAGGCCAGGCTTCCGCTTCCCATGCCGTCAGACAGCATCATCACCAGCCTGCCATCCTCATACTCCTTCACCGAGAAATTATCCCCCGACACCGGAGAGCCATATTTCTTTATCCTTCTGACATGGTAACGCCCCTTGTAACGCGCCGCCTCCTCGTACACGGCAGATCTGTACTCATCGAAGAAAAGGCTCGGCGAATCCATGCCCGCCCTTATATTCTTCCTGAAATACCCACTCAGTACATCAGCCACCTGTCTTGACAGCACCATGCCCTGACCTGACGTTCTTCCCGCCACATAGTATCGGCTCCTGTTGCCACTGTCCATGGATGCCGTGACCCTGACCTCGTCCATCCCCAGCGATCTTATCTGCCCCAGCAGCTTTTCATCGGATATCTCCCTCGCCTCACCTATCAGATCTATCTGTCTCCTGAAGCCATCCACGAGTTCGCCGATCTGTCCCAGGCTTATCGCCGGCTCATCGCTCCCGGCAAATGTATAATCGAGCCGTCTGAACACATTTGCCATATCTTCTATCTTGCAGGCCGTGAGTCTGTTAATCTCCGCAGCAGCCGCCTGAAGACACGCCGGATCTGTCTCCTCGTCCATGGCGCCCAGCAGAGCACCAGGTATACACGCAAACAATACGACCGGAACGGCGATATTTATATAGTAAAATGCGGTCTCCCGCCCAGAGCCGTTCCACAGCACTGTTCCATCCGCCACGGAGGCAAGAACGCACCCCAGAACATAGAACAGCGTAGCATTATTACTTACCGCATGCAACGGAAAAGAGGCTGCAGACACCTTTCTTCTCCCGGTGAGTGCCCGGCCTATGAGCATGACCAGCGTCACAAGGAGCATCCACATGAGCCACCTGCTGTCATTCAGCTTGACCGACACGATGCTTCCCGCCACCGCCGCCATTCCGCATCCGTACACCGCTCCAGTTCTATACACCGCGTACAATATCAGAACCAGAGCTAGCATAAATGCCGGATTCACACCGTAGATATCCTCACCCGGAACAACCCACAGAACGACCGCCGCCAGCGCCATGAGGCTCACTATGCCCTGACTTATATTCCAGCTCTCATCCCTCTCCACATCCGAGGCATCCCCGCAGATATATGTATATAGAAGTCCAATCCCCGGTTTCAGTATCACACTGGCACACATGAATATCGCAGCCTCCACCACTCCATAAGCTGCAGCCATAAGCATGTTATCCGCATATACCACTATGTTTCCCATAAGCACGGCAGCCGACATGACGACGATCACCCTTACATACGATCTGGAATTTCTGGAGTACACGATCTTCATAAGACACATCGCAAGTCCCAGCAGCACCAGATATTTCTCCGTCACCATCACACCGGAATACACAGGCCCCGGTATCATATACTCATATGCGTGCAACAGCCCTGCTATGCCCATAGATCCGGCTGCGACTCCCGCCGCACACCCGATGCAGGTTATCATGTATCTCCCACACACCGCACAGGCCGCCACATACACAGCCAGAACCACCGGGGCTATCCCCCAGACCATGCATAAGCCGCTGACCATACACAGAATAGCCACCGCCATCACTCCGACGAACCCATTCACCTTTTCTCTCATCAACATTTTCCCGCCTTCCTGTTCATAGTGACAAGAAGTATATCCGTCAAATGCGCAAAAAAATAGCGAATGCTGAAATCAGCATCCGCTATGTTCTGACTTTATTCCTCAGGCTTTACCACGATCTCGTCAGGATATATGAGACCGAGCTGTGATCTGGCCACATCCTCAACATACTCATCTGTCTGCATATATTTCTCACGCTCTTCAAGCTTCTTATAATCTTCCTTCGCACTGTCAAGCTGTTCCTGAAGCTCCGCAGCCTGAACCTGCAGGCTCTCCTTCTGTGCTTTCAGGCTCTGTGCTTTGTACAGTACAACCACTGCCAGCAATATCAGACAGCTCACAACCAGAACCATTCCAAGCTTCGTTGTGATCTTGTTATTCTTTTTTGACTTTGATCTGCCGACCGTCTTACTCATTAGAAACTCCCCATTCATTACTTTATTACTTGTCTTTTCTTGTAATAATATACAAAAAGTTCGTAGCCAAACGAACATATTGACATAATTTTACTATTTAAGACTAATTATGTCAACGCACTTTTTGCCGTCACATTTTCACATTTTTTTAATCTTGTTTTTTCTTACACAATATATGGTTTGCAATTTTCGAAGCAACCCAATTTATAGTAAAAAATACAAGTAAAAAGCTTGAAAAAAATCCTAAAAAAATATATAATCTCAGATCTCCGTCACAGCATATGTAACTGACCGCCATAACTACTACACTTAATATCAACCAAAGTGTAATATCGCATATCCACGCCACCGCGCGGCTGTTCCTAAAGAGCTTTGAGATGAACCAGAACAGTGATCCCAGTACACCTGAGCACGCTCCGGCTGCAACACATATCCCATATCCCCAGAGCTGCCCTGCCGCCATATCGCTCATCACTTGAACAACCCCTTTATAGAAAAAGCACCTTCCTTGTCACCCGAATATATCATGGAGTTGATATTTCCTGTGAGATCCAGTATTCCCTTGTCAAGGTCCAGATTTGTCGCCTGCATATTCTTGCCTATTATCTTGAGTTTCCCCTGCTCGGTCACCAGCAGAACCAGATCAGGATCTATGGATGTGACCTTGCTGATCCCTGTCATGGACAGACTGTTCCTGTTGTCCATGACCACCTTGTGGGTTTTTGCCTTATTAACTTCCCCCATGTTCAGAAACCTTCTCAAGCTATTTAATAAACTATATGAGCCCACAAAAAAAATATGCCGGAATACACTATGTATATTCCGGCATATTTTTACACATACTCAAACATATCCTTGGCATCTTCCTTTTTAGTGGAATCTGCAATCATTGTAACTCTGACCTTCACCGTCTTGTTGCCAAATTCTATCTCGATAACATCTCCAACCTTGACATCGGTTCCGGCCTTAGCCACTTTGTCGTTGACCATGACTCTTCCGGCATCGCATGCCTCGTTCGCCACGGTTCTTCTCTTGATGATTCTGGATACCTTAAGGTATTTATCAAGTCTCATATCAAACCCTTAAAGATTAGTTGATTGAATCCTTTAATGCCTTTCCAGCCTTGAACTTAGGTGCCTTTGAAGCAGCGATTGTCATTGTCTCGCCAGTTCTTGGGTTTCTACCCTCTCTAGCTGGTCTCTCTGATACCTCGAATGTACCAAATCCAACTAACTGAATCTTCTCACCTTTCTTTAACTCATCTGCTACAACGTCTGTGAAAGCCTTTAATGCTGCCTCAGCGTCCTTCTTTGATAATTCTGTCTTCTCAGCGATTGCTGCAACTAATTCTGTCTTATTCATTAGATAATTCCTCCTTTAAAAAATAAATGCTCTCTGTCATCCGCCTGCTACCCGCAAAAGCAGAAAACTCTGAGCTCAACATGTATAGTTATACCTAAAATGGTTATATTTGTCAAGGAAAATAAGGGATTTCGAGGCCGAAACCCCTTGATTTTACTCACTTTTTGCCAAATTCTTGCATTACCGGCTACCCTTCCATCTGTTTGCCCAGAAATGCCGCCGCGATCACCGCTGCTTTTTGCTCTATCTCACCTATTCTGTGTCCGCTGTCACGCACTATCACGATGACAGAGCCCACTGCATCGCCCTCTGATATAATGGTCTGCACCACCTGTCCATCGTAATCCAGGTCGTCTGTGGTTATGTGTATGAACTTCGCATCGCCTTTGCGGGCAACTATCGCTTTCCTGTCGTTTATCACGCTCTCAAGCTCACTGTGAAGCTCCTTGCCCATCAGCTCCTTCTTCGGCATTCCCGCCACCGCTATGACTGAATCCCGGTCCGTGATGGCAACCGGCAGTCCAAGGCTCTGGGATATTGCCTCCACATACTGCTGTGCAAATGCAGTCAGATCAGCCATGGGCGAATACTTCTTGAGAACTATCTCGCCCTCCTTGCCGGTAAATATCTCCAACGGGTCCCCCTCTCTTATCCTGAGAACCTTTCTTATCTCCTTCGGAACGACTATCCTTCCGAGATCGTCTATCCTTCTCACTATTCCTGTCGCCTTCATAAACAGTATTAACCCTCCATTGCATGTTAAATAATTGCTTTGGAGTTATTATGTGGAAAATCATCAAAATTATTCTTCCACGATCCCAGCCAGCGTCATCTTTAGATCCTCTGCGCTTATCGGCTTGGCTATGTATCCGTTCATGCCCACCTCAAAGGCTTTCTTACGGTCTTCGTTGAACGCATTTGCAGTCATAGCGATTATAGGTATATCCGCCAGGCGTCTGTCGTCCAGCTTTCGTATAATCATGGTTGCCTTGTAACCATCCATGTTCGGCATCTGTATATCCATGAGGATGAGATCGTAGTATCCCGGCTCCGCTTTCTCCAGCATGTCTATACACTGGATTCCGTCTGCGGCTCTGTCGACCTCCATGCCCGCACCGGCAAGTATCGTCATTGTTATCTCAGCGTTCAGATCGTTATCCTCCGCCAGGATTATCCTTCTGCCCTCAAATGAATAATCCTCGTTGCGCTTCTCTACCGAACCAGCATCCTCAACATTCTGGGATATACGATGCTCAAGTGTAACAGTAAATGTCGTACCCTTTCCCGGTTCACTCTGCACATCTATATCTCCCCCCATAAGGTCGACTATCTTCTTAACTATAGCCATGCCAAGTCCTGTTCCAAACTGTCCGCTCTCCGTGGATGTCTGTTCCCTGCTGAAATCCTCAAATATATGCTCCAGGAAATCCTCCGACATTCCAATTCCCGTGTCACTGACCACTGTGCGTATCCTCACATAACCATCCCTGTCGCATGGAAGCTCATCGATCTTCACCGCAACGCTGTCTCCTGGAAGAGAATACTTATATGCGTTGTTGATGATGTTCATGAGTATCTCTTTTATCTTCACTACATCACATAGAATATTGTTATGCTTCACATTCACATTCCATGTAAAGTCTATGTTCTTCTCCTTCATCTGACTTTCAAACAGCCAGTACACCGAATCAAGACTTTTAAGTGATATACTGCTCTCGTCCAGTTCTGTCTTGCCGCTCTCTATCCTTGCCATCTCCAATACATTGTTGATAAGGGACAGCAGATAATCACTTGATGATCTGATCTTGGCTATATAATCGCGCGCCTTGTCCTGGTCGGACAGGTTGTCATTCAGAAGGTCTGTGAAGCCTATTATCGCGTTCATAGGGGTTCTTATATCATGAGACATGGAGTTGAGGAACACCGTCTTAGCGTTGTTAGCCTTATTCGCCATATCCAGGGCATTCTCCAGCTCGTGGTTGGCCTTCTCGATAACCTCAAGCTTCTCAACCTTTCTAATATCCTCCATGCAGAGCTCTATATACACGAACATCGCCGAAAGCGTCAGTCCAGCCAGAACATAAGAACCACCCGCAACAATCTGCAACACTGAACATATAAGCGCAGGTATGAGTGCTATAGTTATGATGACGGCAGATCTTTTCTCTCTTCTGGTAATGGAATATACTATCGCACTGACGAGTGTCACAAATACATAGGTATATGGAAGTACCACCTGAAGTGCGAACAATGCTCCTCTGCGATACATGCCCGTATCATCCACGTAGAAAAGCCAGCCTGTCCACCACGAGACCACACACAGCACAATCATCAGAACAAGCGGAATACTGCGCAATGCCCGTATTATCTTTTTTTCCACAAATAATGAATTCTGTATGCTCTCGAAAAAATAAAACCATTCATATGTCACAAATGTCTCTGCGATCATGAATCCGCAATTCAACACAAAAACCACCGCGGCCGGCATACGCACCAGTCCTGCGTCAACCATTCTTACAGGTATATTTATTATCTGGAAAGCAATTACTCCGAATACAAAATGAGAAAACGATCTTATGATCTTATTATTTCTTTGATTAAGACATCTCACACCTATATAGAGCATGATTATCAGTATGGTGTATTCACACATCATCGTCTGCAAGTGCTGTGTCATATTTACCCCCCTTAGCGCAATACGCTGAATTCTCTGTTATGACTGCTCCATACCTCGTAGAGCATTTCCTCAAACTTTCCTATGTTCACCGGCTTGGACAGATATCCCTTCATCCTTGCCCTTGGTAGCATTGAACTCATCAACCAGATCGTCAAATATTGCCTGCTGGGGTTCCATTGTAGTAATGCCATATCTTCAGTGATACCGGATGATCTGGATCAAGATTCACCTTCTTCGCTGTATCGCCGTCTGAATCACCACAACCAGCAAGCATACTCACGGCCATAACAGCCGCCATCATTCTGGCAATAGTCCTCTTCTTCATCTCATAAATCTCTTCTATTTTCTCACACTACAATGATCTATTCAACACTCTTAAGAGCATTTACAGTTATCTTATACTGCTCACTGACCTTCTCATACAAAGCCTCATATCCATCAAGCTCTCTCCCCCTGAGCTTCTCTGTCAGATCCGAGCTCACTGTATACAGATTCTTAAGTCCAAGGTTCAGGCATATCCCCTTCAGTGTATGTGCTGCCCTGAATGCCTTCTCGGCATTCTTCTCCGCAAGAGCCTCTGTCAGTTCATTGTAGCTTCCATCATCTATAAACTTAAGTGCGAATCTCTGTATAAGGCTCTCACTGCCAAGTCTGCCAAGTACATCCTCAAAATCTGCTCCTATTGTATCATAACACTCTCTGATGTTCATATCTGGTTCTCCTTCTTCATCTCATATCTGCACACAAGCTCTTCAAATTCCTGTCTGGACTCCTTGAAGCACTCTATAAGTCTCGGTGAAAATGTTCCACACTCTCCATCAAGTATCATCTGATATGCCTTGCCCTTCTCTATCGCTTTCTTGTACACGCGATCACTCACAAGAGCGTCATACACATCCGCTATGGACACAAGCTGTGCCGATATCGGTATATCCTCACCGGCCAGTCCGTCAGGATAGCCCTTTCCATCATATCTCTCATGATGATGACGGCATATCTCATAGCTGATCTTCTCGTATTCCTCACTCCACGTGCCTGCAATCTGTGTAAGTATCTCACAGCCCTTTGTCGTGTGGGTCTTCATATATTCAAACTCTTCATCTGTAAGCCTGCCCGGCTTCAGGAGCACACTGTCCTTAATGGCTATCTTGCCTATGTCATGAAGTGGACTGGCTGCAACTATTACAGCTATCTTCTCCGGTGTAAGGCCGTACTCCGGATATTTCTCCGCAGCCTTCTCTGCAAGTATATTGGTAAATTCCTTTACCCTCTTGATATGCTCACCGCTCTCAAGATTTCTGTATTCAACAACCGTGCCTAAAACATCCACTATCTTCTCATTGGTCTCACGTATCTGCTCTGCCTGAGCCTGAAACAGTTTGTTCTTCTCCTCCAGCTCTCTTGTCTGCAGTCTGACTTTATCCTCCAGATGATTCTTGTACATGAACAGCTCGGCTGTGTTCTTGACTCTTCTCCTGACCGTAACACTGTCAAATGGCTTTCTTATGAAATCCGTAACACCCATCTCAAGACATTTCACCTCAACATCCCTTGCGGATTCAGCACTTATGACGATAACCGGTATCCTCTCCAGCAGACCATGCTCTCTCATATAATCCAGTACAGCGTATCCATCCACATTCGGCATGATGAGATCCAGCAGCATAGCAGTTATCCCCTCGCTATCCGTTTTCAGGATCTCTATCGTCTGTACACCATCTGATGCCTGCAGTACCTCGTACTCATCGCCAAGCGCAACCGCCAGAATCTCTCTGTTCAGTTCGATGTCATCAACAATCAAAACTTTTTCTCTCATTTGATCCACTCCTCAATGTAGTATTTTCACTTGCAACTGCTTTTGTATTTTTCATATATTGGATCTTTTGTATAATTACGCAAAATCTTTGTAAATACCCGCATTAATTCTATTGTCTTTAACAAATATTGTCTATGGAATTAATTGACATTAATATGGATTTTTTCTCTCAAAATAGGTAAAATTGTCTTAAAAACAGAGCTTTATGTATTAATATATCAAAAATCTACACACCTAAAGGGGGGGTATTTTATGGATAATTTTGTTATACTACAGCAGATGGTTGCCATTGACAGAGCCCAGAACCGTTTTGAACTCCGAGCATCCATACAGACTCTGCTCCGTATCATCGGAAGTTGCACTTCGTCAGAACGAGTTTATATTTTTGACTGGGATGAGACTGACAACGTATTCCGCAACTCATATGAGTGGTGCGGTGACAATGTGCAGCCATGGATTGACAATCTTCAGTCCGTAGATTCCGCCGACATGCCTTACTGGCTGGAAGCATTTGAGCGCGGCGACAGTATGATCATAGATAACGTGGAGGATGTGAAGGATCTCATGCCTTCCGAGTATCAGCTTCTGGTCATGCAGGATATCCACTCTGAAATAGCATTTCCTATCTTCTATAAGGACCAGCTCAAAGGCTTTATCGGTGTGGACAATCCCCACATAGATAGTTCGGAATCCTTTATAAGTCTGCTTGGGGTTGTGGGCGGTCATCTCGGAAATGTAAGGGAGACTCTCAGAATGACCGAGCTTATTGAGCAGCGCAATAATTCTCTCGAAAAGAGCCTGTCGGATCTGAACCGTGAAAGGACGTTCATGTCTGTTCTGTGCACGGACTACATATCCGTCTACTGCGTGGATCTTCAGAATGATTCTCTCGAGCCTTTAAAGCTTGACCCAGCGGCAAATGCTGCCCACATACACGACATCAAAGCTGGGAAAACATTCTGCTACTCAGAGCTGATCGGACAGTATTACGAAAAATATGTCATCAAAGAATCTGCCCCGGACTTCACAGAAATCCTCAGCCCAGAGCATATACAGAATCATCTTGCCGCTCACCCTAAGCTTTCTTACAGATACCGGGTGACTCCGAACGCAGCGGGCCAGGAAAACTTTGAGGCTGAGATATTCCCTTTTTCAGCGGCT
>OLON01001871.1_pt1 | contig 11513 bp, 9 predicted proteins | sample 1672691 | NCBI WGS metagenome assembly OLON01 (sample SAMEA3136714, study PRJEB25190) | human gut metagenome | biome: human gut; feature: human-associated habitat; material: faeces | place: Austria | collected 2013
TACTTTTTATGCAGGTCCGGGTAGTCATGCCTTCTAAATTAAATCCCAATTAAATTTAAAATAGAAACTCACTCATGACATAATTACTCACATCTATCCCTTTTTCCGTAAGGCGAATGTTGTCTCCCGTATCTTCCAGCAACTGATTCTGATACATATGGATCAATACTTTTCCATATACATTTTCAACACTTCTGCCAAATGTCCGGCGGAAGTCTGCTTTGGATATTCCTTTTATCCGTCTAAGTCCCAGGAACATATATTCTTCCATCTGGTTTTGCGGAGTAAGAACTTCAATTTCACCACCTTCTACGAAGCGCTGGTTGTTGATCAGGGACGCTGCTCCGGTTCCGATCCCTAGATATTCCGTACGGTTCCAGTAGCCGAGATTATGCCGGCATTCGTATCCTTCTTTTGCATAATTTGATATCTCATATCTGTGATACCCATAATTCTGCAGGATATTTTTAGTAAACTGATACATCAGTCTTTCTGTATCTTCATCCGGAAGTTCCCTTCTTCTTCTGGCCTCCGCACGTTCGCCTTCCCCGTATTTTTCATAAAATGGTGTTCCCTCTTCGATAATCAGACTGTATGCCGAGATATGTTCCGGCGCAAGTTCTGCAACTCTTTTGATCGTATCTTCCCATCCTCCCAGTGTCTGAAACGGGATTCCGGACATCAAGTCCACATTAATATTCTGAAATCCTGCTTCTCTTGCCAGGAAATATGTATCCAGGAAATCCTGATATGTATGAATCCTTCCAAGCATCTTCAATTCCTGATCATCCGTTGACTGTAACCCAATACTCAGACGATTGATTCCGATATTATGATAAGCCATCAATTTTAACTTGTCTACCGTTCCCGGATTCACTTCTACTGTGATCTCCGCATCCGAGTCAACCGGGAACGTGGAACGGATCGCATCGAAGATACTCCTCATCTGCTGTGTCTCAAGGATGGACGGCGTACCTCCTCCGATAAATATACTGCTCACATGGTACAGTCCTCCAAGATCATAATACGAACGTATCTTCTGACACAATCCCATGACATACTCCTGTCTCGCCTCAGGTGTTGCCGGCGCAGACAGAAAGTCACAGTATCTGCATTTTTTTACACAAAATGGTATGTGGATATATAATTCTAATGGTCTCATTATTTATCGTCCAGCTTCAATACACTCATAAATGCTTTCTGAGGGATCTCTACGCTGCCCACCTGCCGCATACGTTTTTTCCCTTCTTTCTGTTTTTCCAGAAGCTTTCTCTTACGGCTGATATCTCCTCCGTAACATTTTGCAAGCACGTCTTTGCGCATCGCGCGGACCGTCTCACGTGCAATGATCTTGCTGCCGATTGCCGCCTGGATCGGAATCTCAAACAACTGTCTCGGAATCTCTTCTTTTAGCTTCTCGCACATTTTTCTTCCGCGTTCATAAGCCGTATCTGCATGAATGATAAATGACAGTGCATCGACTTCTTCCTTGTTGATCAGTATATCCAGTTTTACCAGTTCAGACTTCACATATCCTGCCATCTCATAATCAAACGACGCATAACCTCTGGATCTTGATTTCAACGCATCAAAGAAATCATAGATAATCTCATTAAGCGGAAGCTGATAATGCAATACTGCACGAGTCTCCTCGATGTATTCCATCCCCTCATACACACCACGACGTTCCTGACACAGATCCATGATCGCACCAATAAACTCTGATGTCACCATGATCTCTGCCTTGACCATCGGTTCTTCCATATATTCAATCTCAGAAGGATCCGGAAGATTCGATGGGTTCGTAAGCTCTATTACATCTCCATTTGTCTTGTGTACTTTGTAGATAACCCCCGGGGCAGTCGTTACCAAATCCAGATTATACTCTCTTTCCAAACGTTCCTGAATGATTTCCAAATGCAGAAGTCCAAGGAATCCACAACGGAATCCAAATCCCAGCGCAATTGACGTCTCAGGTTCAAACTGAAGTGACGCATCATTTAACTGCAATTTCTCCAATGCATCCCTCAGATCTGGATATTTTGCCCCGTCTGCCGGATATAATCCACAATATACCATCGGATTGACTTTTTTATAACCCGGAAGTGGTTCTACACATGGTCTTCCTGCATCGGTCACCGTATCACCCACACGGGTATCTTTGACATTCTTAAGGCTGGCCGTGATATATCCAACCATTCCGGCACTCAGTTCCTCACACGGAATAAACTGTCCGGCTCCAAAATAACCGACTTCCACAACTTCTGCCTTCGCTCCTGTTGCCATCATAAGGATCGGTGTTCCCTTTTTCACGGTTCCCTCTTTGATTCTGCAAAATACAATAACTCCTTTATACGCATCATACAGGGAATCAAAGATCAAAGCCTGAAGCGGTGCTTTTGGATCTCCTGTCGGTGCAGGCACTTTCGCCACTATCTCTTCCAGCACCTGATCTACATTCAGTCCAGTCTTTGCTGAAATCTGAGGTGCATCCTCTGCTTCAATTCCGATCACATCCTCAATCTCTTCGATCACACGCTGCGGATCTGCACTTGGAAGGTCTATCTTATTCAGTACCGGAACCACATCCAGGTCATGATCCAGTGCGAGATATACATTGGCAAGCGTCTGTGCTTCCACTCCCTGCGCAGCATCTACCACCAGAATTGCCCCGTCACACGCTGCCAGACTTCTAGATACTTCATAATTAAAGTCGACATGTCCCGGTGTATCAATCAGGTTGAAAATATATTCTTCCCCATCTTTTGCTTTGTATACCGTTCTGACTGTCTGGGCTTTAATCGTAATTCCACGTTCTCTTTCCAGTTCCATATTGTCCAACACCTGCGACTGCATCTCACGGCTGGTGAGAAGACCGGTCATCTCAATGATACGGTCCGCCAGCGTCGATTTACCATGGTCGATGTGTGCTATAATACAAAAATTTCGAATTTTACTCTGATCTATTCCTGACACTAATATCTTCTCCTTATTACACGTTTATCTTATCAATTCTATCATGCAGCACTGTATTTTACAATGAAAAGTTCCACGCTCATCACATCATTTAAGCGGCCGGTCTTGACCAGTTCTTCCGTATCTACTGCATCTTCCAAAATACTTCTCAGTTCTTTCTTTTCGAATGTCCGGCATTGCTGCATATATTTTCCTGCAACAAACGGATGCAGTCCGACTGTCTTTGCAATCGCAGCCTTGTCATAGCGCTTTCCTGCCAGATCTTTGACTTCCAAAAGTAATTTAAACTGCCTTGTCAACAAATATAATATGCGCATTGGCGGCTCCTTTAATGCCAGTAGATCATAATAATAATCCAGTGCTTTCTTCTGATTCCGTACCGCCACTGCTTCTACCATCTCAAAGATTTTATTTGTAATCTGTGTCGTACAGATTGCTTCGATATCCCGGACTTCAATCTCTTCCTTTCCCATACAGTAACAGAACAGCTTTTCCAGTTCTTTTTCCAGATTTTCCATATCTGTCCCTGTGGTAGACAACAGATACCTGGCCGTCTGTTCTTTGATCTTATATCCTTCTTTTTTTACATTCCCTGCAACCCAGTATAAAAGTGTCTTCTCATCCTGACGTGCCATCTCTACCACGCGTCCTTTACTCTTGACAGCCTTATACATCTTTCCACGCTTGTCTGCTTCATTTTCCACAAATAAAAAACAGGCGGTATCCGGCATTGTTTTGATATAATCTGCAAGCTCCGGTGACGCATTTTTGAAGAATCCGGAATTTTCGATTACGATCAGACGTCTGTCGGCAAAAAACGGCATTGTCTCTGCAAGATCAATAAGTTCTCCCGGATTGATTCCTTTTCCTTCATAATATGCATAATTCACCGTATCCCCGTCCGGAAATATTGCTTTCGTGATCCGGTCTCTGTATTGCTTTTTCAGGTAAGCTTCTTCTCCGTACAGGAGATATACCGGCTTAAAATTTCCTGTTTTTATGTCTTCATTTAAAGTTTTCATCGGTTCTCTCCCATCTTCTTTCACCTCTTAAAAGTATACTGAATTCCGACTTTAAGTTCAACTGTTTCCACCGTGAATCCACATAGTTTTTTTCCTGACCGTCACGGCAATCGCTCCGTTATCCTGTGTAGAATATATCTTTGCACCCGATTTTTCAAGTCTTTTCAGCGTCAGATCATGCGGATGTCCGTAACGGTTCTTTCTCCCTGCTGATATCCATGCATACTGCGGATAAACTGTCTGAAGGAATGTCTCCGTTGTAGAATTCTTCGAACCATGATGCGCTGTCTTTAGTATTTCCCATGTAATCTTCTTTTCTTCCTGTATCACATCCAGGACCTCCGTCAGCCTCTCTTCCCCTTCTTTTTCTACATCTCCGGTAAACAACATATCAAATTCACCGTATTCCAGATGCAGGATCATGGAGGATTCGTTTCCAGTCGTCACATTATGACTCTTATCATCCGTATTTCCTCCCGGACCCAGACAAGTAAACTTCATTTCACCTTCCTTCAGTTCCGTTCCGTATTCCATTTCCTTCACATCTGTGCCATACATTTTTGCCATTGTTATAATTTTAAGAATCCTTTCATCCCAGTACTGTTTTCCCGGCACTACAAGATTCCGGATGCGCACTCCCACATCCTGACGCATCAGAAGTTCTTCTATTCCATTCATATGATCCAGATCTCCATGAGACAGAAAGACATAATCAAGTTGTGCAATGCCCCGGGATTTTAGAAATGGTTCTATTCGGTATTTTCCAATCTCTTTCACATCACTGCTGCCACCATCGACCAGATAATTCTGATGCTTTGGTCCCTGCACACAGATACAGTCTCCCTGCCCGATATCCAGCATTGTCACCTCCATTCCTCTTCTTAGAAGCGGTCCTGATATCAGTATCAGCCATGCAGTAATATAAAGTGCCAGACTAGCCATGTACTTTTTTCTGATTTTTACCGGCTGTCTGTCCATATATTTCCATATCAGAATGACTCCTGACAACATAAGATAATAGACTATGCACCGCCATTTTTCCGGTCTTCCTGCTATCCATCTTGCCACAGGAAATTTCAGGAGCAACACACAACATCCGTCATAGAATTTTAATATCCGACTGCACACCATCAATATCCATGTTCCAAATGTTCCCCCTGCCATCCGCACAAGTGAGCCGGCCATCCCGCAGGATAATATTACCGGCATCAACGGTATCACCAGAAGATTCAGCATCACACTATATAACGGCACTTCGAAAAAGAAATACAGAATCACCGGCCATAACACACAATTCATGGCAATTCCCGGCCCCAATATACGTACCAGTACCGGCTGCTGTGATTCTTCCTTCACCAATGGTATCACTGTGCAGATTGCAAGTAATGCACCAAATGAAAGCAAAAAACCGCCATCATAAAGATACAGCGGATTACTTCCGACTGCGATTACTGCTGCTACAGAAAGTGCCGTCGGCATATCGTATTTTCTCCCTGTAACATCCGCACCGACCCGGAACAGGAACATTACCAATGCCCTTAGTACCGAGACTGTCATCCCGATCATTGAAACATACAGAAATAACAGCATTCCTCCTGCCAGTCCTCCTGCTTTGTACGAACCTGTCAACCGCCGGAATAAACGGTAGGCACCCAGTCCGGCAAACGACAGATGCAATCCTGATATAGCCAGGATATGCCCAATCCCATTCACCTGGTAAAGTTCCTTCATCTCCGGATCCATATCACTCTTTTCCCCAAGAAGTATCGCAGCAAGGATTCCCCCTTCCCGTTCACCCATTTCCCGCACCAGCAGTTCCTTCCACCCGGCACGGAACACTGCCAGCTTTTCCCGGAAAACGTCCACACTTTTATCGGTGATCTGCATCTGACTGCCGTAGATTTTCCCATGGATCCCCTGTTTCTGATAATAAAACTTCTGATCAAAATTACCCGGGTTTCTTGCATTTTCATAAAATGATACTGTCCCCCGGACTTTTATCCTGTTTCCTATATGTAGTTTTTCTCTGGAATTGATATAAACGATTATCTTTGACTCTTGAAATTTTTGTTTGTTAGAAATAGAATAAACAGAATTATGTTTCAGATAAATCATCTGACCATTTTCTTTTTGCTCCTGCCTGTAAATCACACCACAGACGATGACAGATTCATCTTCCGTGGTGCAGATTTCAAGCGGCGATGGGCGAAGTTCTTTTATAAACCGTTCCTTTCCCACCAGCGTACAGGAAGCCAGAACACATAGAATGATCAGACAGACGCTAAGAAGCGGCCTGTTCCTCACGCACTACTCCCCTTCCACAATATTCAGGTTTCGGGAAAGCGGCTTTTCCAGACTTATCTTCCCCATATAATTTACATTTGTTTTTCCATCGATCAGGATCTGTACCCTGCCGATCGAGCTTCCTTCTATAATTGTATTCACGATCGCATAGACTGGAAGTTCCGGATTCATCACATTCGTTGTGTCCAGGAACCCCTTATCCAGGTTCACATAACAGATATGATCCTTTACAGATACACTCAGCACCTTTGTCTCTGCCGGGATCACTGCCGTCTCGTTGTCCGACGAAGGGCCCTTGATCAGCTGTTCTACCAGCACTTTTTCTCTTGATATGCTGCTATTATACCGGATACTAACCTTTTCTTTTACCAGACGGTCTCCCTGCTTATTACCATAATACAACAAAAATGTCTCTTTCTGATAGGAATGGAGACTCACACCTGTATTTTTTACAAAATCCGATGGCTGCATATAACCAACCACCTGTCCATTCATATCTTGCAATGATTCTCCGTCGATCGTGAATAACACAGCATCCACTCCAGAAATCTGTCCGACAGACTGAACAACCGCAGCGCGCAGCAGAATCTCTTCCGTCGCACTCAGTTTCTGGTAATTCCTGTTAAAATCTACTATAAGTTTTCCATCCTTCACTGACCATTCTTTCACCTTTACCTCTTTTACAAAAGGACTGCGGTAATCAATGTCATCCGTATTCTTCTGTATCTTATCCAGGATTTCATCAATCTGTTCTTTCTGTGTTTTGCCTTCTGGCTTTATGCCTTTTTCAACCAGCGACACACCCTCGGAATCTGTATAATAGATATGGAAGTCTGCTGTTTTTCCTTCTTTTTTGCATCCCGTCACCGCCAGAATACAGATGGCAGTAAGCATCAGGATCCAGTAACTCTTTTTCTTTATCATCGCATTCTCCTTCTACCTAAGACACATAGTTTAACGGAATTCTGACTGTAAATGTTGTTCCCTCAGATGGCTGACTGAATACTTTTATCGCCCCGCGATGCATAACCACTGCACTTCGTGCGATTGCAAGTCCAAGCCCTGTCCCGCCGATTTCCCTGGAATGTGACTTATCCACACGATAGAATCTTTCAAATATATGTTCCTGCGCCTCTGCCGGAATACCGATCCCTGAATCTGCCACTTCAATATAACAGTTCTTATGATCCGCATTCAAAGTCACATGAACCCAGCCATTGTCCTTATTATATTTGATCGCATTTTCTACCAGATTTGAAATTGCAAGCGAAATCTTCATCTCGTCGACTTCAGCTGTAACCGGACGAATACTTTCGTAAACCAGTTCAATATTTCTTGTTGCTGCGATCGGACGCAGTCTCTTTAAGATTTTTTCTACCAGCTCATTCATATTTTCGGATTTTATGTTCATGGTATTGGCGTTATTCGCTGTTTTGTCCATCTTCACCAGCGATAACAGATCATTAATGATCTTATTCTCACGTTCGATCTCTTCTGACATGTCTCCCATAAATTCTTTATAAAGTTCTACCGGCGCATCCTCCTGCAGAAGCAACGAATCCGCCAGAACCTTCATGGATGTCAAAGGTGTCTTCAATTCATGTGATACATTGGATACAAATTCATTTTTCGAATCGTCCAGCGTCTTCATACGTCCCGACATCTTATTAAATGCCTCTGACAATTCTATCGTTTCGGTATATGTGTTCTCATGCAGGTAGTTATCATCATATCCTTCTGTTACCGCTGAGATCGACTCTGTAATACGTCTGAATGGTTTCAGCATCGCTATCCCCGCCAGAACTGCAATCATCATTATAACCAGAATCGTCGCAAGTGCCACTACATCTGCCTTGTTTCTTAATATTTCCAGACTGTCCAGCACTGAATCTGTAGGTGCACTTACCAGCAGCACACCTACAACTGCATCATCTTTTCCTATGATTGGTGCGGTCACTTCTATATATCTGTTTTTTCTGTTATACTCACTGGTTCCTTTGTCTTGGAAACAACGGATTACATTGCCGGATACGATGGTCTTGCCCTTGTCCATATCATAAGTATCTTCCTGGATCTTAAATGCTCCATCTATCACCATCACACGGCCGCTATAGATATTCGATAACTGGACCAGTTCCGTCCGCATCACTTCTGATATATCTCCTGTGAGATATCCCGAACTGCTCAACTGGTTACTGAGAATGGTACATTGATTCTGTATCTCCGCAGTACGTACCCTCACTGCGCATTTTTCATAACTGTTCAGGAACACGCCCCGCATGATCAGAACCGGAACGATTCCTGCCAATGCTACCAGCATAATGATCCTGAATTTCATGCTCCTGAATATATTCTTTTTTAGATATTTTTTAACCCCTGAAATAATAACCAACTCCCCATTTCGTATATACATATTTTGGATCGCTTGGATTTGTCTCTATCTTCTCACGAAGTCTGCGGATATGTACATCTACAGTTCTCGCATCACCCGGATATTCATATCCCCATACAATATTCAGAAGGTTCTCTCTGCTGTATACCTTACCTGGATTCATAGCAAGCAATTCCAGAAGATCGAACTCTTTGGCGGTCAGATTAATCTCTTTTCCCCCGATGATCACACGTCTGCTTTCACAGTCGATCTGCATCTCACCTTTGATGATTACTTTATCATCCTCCTGATTTTTATCACGCTTACTGATCCGGCGTATGATTGCTTTAATTCTTGCTTTGACTTCCAGAATATTAAATGGCTTTGTTATGTAGTCATCTGCACCGTATTCCAGTCCCAGAATTTTATCCATATCATCACCCTTAGCCGTAAGCATGATGATCGGAACATCCGAATATTCCCTGATCTGCTGACACACTTCAAAACCATCATGTTTTGGAAGCATAACATCCAGCAGAATCATATCGTATGCATTCTCTTTTGCCAGTTTCAGTGCCTCTTCCCCATCATATGCGCAGTCCACACTGTATCCATCCTGTTCCAGACTAAACCGGATCCCTTTTACTATCAGTTTTTCGTCATCCACAACCAATATGCGTTTGCCCATGTTCCTACTCCTTATCAAATCTTAATTTGATCTTTTACTTTTTGAAATACACCTTCTTTAATCCCTTCTACTTCCATCAGATCTTCAATCTTCTGAAATGCTCCATGTTCTTCCCGGTAACGCACGATCGCATCTGCCTTCGCTTCGCCGATTCCTGAAAGTGTCATCAATTCGTTTTTTGCCGCCGTATTGATATCAATCTTTCCATCCGATGTACTTCCGGCTTTTTCTGCATTGTCCTCATTCTGCATCAAAGTACCGCCATTATCCATACCGGCTTTTACTTCTTCTTTCGTCGGAACGTATATTTTGGAACCATCTTCGATCACTTCTGCCTGATTGAGTGTCTGATCTGCCGCCTCTTCCGTCAGTCCGCCCGCCATCTGAATGGCTTCAAACAAACGGCTGTCTGCTGTCAGTTCGTATACTCCGGGCTGGTTTACCGCACCGCATACATGCACATAACAGATCTGCAGTTTTTCCCGGTCTGTCTGTTGTTCTTTCTGTCCAGAATTAACAGCGGTGTCTGGTTTTTCTGAATCCGTATCATTTCTATTCAACGGAACCAGTTCCGTCTGTCCTTGTGGATTTCCGGCTCTGCATCCAGTCAGGCTACCTGTACACATGACACTTAACAATACCAGAAAAAACAGTGGTATCCGGCGTATTTCTTTCTGTATGTTTCTCTTTTCTGTTATTTTGTTTTGTCGTTTTTTTCTACGCATAACTTCTCCTTTACAGTCTGTCGGAAACTGTAAATCCCCGCATATGCCTAGTGAATTAATTGTACTATTTCCATTGAAAAATTGCAACACCAATCAGGGCAATGGACATACCAATAATTTTGCGTATTTCCAGCGGTTCTTTGTCTACTCCAAACAACCCGAGAAGTTCGATCACATATGCTACGATCAACTGCGATATCACGATCAGAAGTGCTGCTTTCGCCGGTCCCAGCGACGCCATACTCTTGATCACAGTCCATGTGATCCCTGCACCGATCACGCCTCCAAGTAATACATATCTGGGTTCCACTTTCCACAATGCGCCAACAGAATCTCTTCCGGCGATAAGCCATGCAACGGCACATAGCAGGAATGCACTGAACTGCACCCAGCCGTTACTCACCCACATTCCGGTTGTCTTTGTTACCTGCGTATTAAATACTCCCTGTACACTCATAAGCGCTCCCGACAAAAGCGCAATCAAAAAACCAGTCATCTTCATACCTCCTGCCTATGCAGATAATATGTCCCATGACCGGTTTTTATATTCCATTTCTTTACTTTTTACAATGCTTTCTTTAATATCCGGATCATCTCATCCACCTGTTCAAGCTCAATAATAAGCGGTGGTACAAAACGGATCACATCGCTTCCGGCACCGATAATCAGCAGCCCCTCTTTCAAAGCTGCTCCTGTAATCTCAGATATAGGTTTTGTCACCTGAATTCCCTGCATCAGACCTTTTCCTTTGACCGCTTTTACAGTATCATATTCTTCCACAAGTTCTTCCAGTTTTTTTGTCAGATATGCGCCGACTTTCTGCACATGTTCTACCAGATGCTTCTTTTCAAATATCTCAATAGTCTTACTTACTGCCGTACAAGCCAGTGGATTTCCCCCATAAGTTGTACCGTGATCCCCAGGCTCCAGTGAATATTTTGCAACTTCCTCTGTCATTGCAAATGCACCGACCGGAATTCCACTTCCGATAGCTTTTGCCATAGACATGATATCCGGTTTGATGTCATAAGCCTGCCATGCAAACATAGCGCCTGTTCTTCCCATACCGCACTGTACTTCATCACAAATCATAAGGATTCCTTCTTCGTCACAGAGTTTACGTATTCCTTTCATGAATTCCTCTGTGGCTGCATTGATTCCACCCTCACCCTGTAACGGTTCCAGAATGATCGCACAAGTCTTATCTGTCACCAGTGCTTTCACACTGTCCAGATCATTGTATTGTGCAAATGATACCCCCGGAACAAGCGGTTCGAATGGTTCACGATACGCATCATGTCCTGTCACAGATACTGCTCCAAAACTTCTTCCATGGAAAGATTCCTTCATCGCAATGAATTCATACCGTCCTGTTCCTTTTTTGTATGCATATTTTCTTGCTGCTTTTAAAGTTCCTTCTACCGCTT
>OLON01001878.1_pt1 | contig 11490 bp, 10 predicted proteins | sample 1672691 | NCBI WGS metagenome assembly OLON01 (sample SAMEA3136714, study PRJEB25190) | human gut metagenome | biome: human gut; feature: human-associated habitat; material: faeces | place: Austria | collected 2013
CCGATCGGACCGGTGCCGATTTCACTTACCAACTTTGCAATTTATCTTTCTCTCTATCTTCTGGATTGGAAGAAAGGAACGATCAGCTATATCCTTTATCTTCTTCTCGGACTTGTGGGACTTCCTGTATTTTCCGGATTCACCGGAGGAATCGGAAAGCTTGCCGGACCAACTGGCGGATATATCATTGGTTTCATCCCAATGGCAATCATTGCCGGTATTGTAATTGACAAATTCAGTCAGAGATGGATCCAGATTCTTGGAATGATCGTTGGAACCGCAATCTGCTATGCATTCGGAACTGTATGGTTCTGCATTCAGGCAGGTTACACTGTATCTGCTGCCCTTGCAGTATGTGTCATTCCATTTATCCCGGCGGACCTTATCAAGATGGTGATCGCCATGATCATCGGACCTGAAATCCGCAAAAGACTCGGAGCTGTTGCACAGTAAGATGCACGGCGTCTGCCAGAATATTTGAAGTCTGGCAAAATAATAATTTAGCCCCCTCTACAAAGTCCGGAAAGCCTGTTTGCTGCAGCGTTTCCGGGCTTCTTTGTTTTTTTAATCCGACTTTTACCAGAGCAAACGCAAGCCATGCCATAACATTTCTTTCCATGCAGCCTCACAAAACAAAGCAAGAGACCAGACAAGGCATTTGCATATTCCCTGTCCAGTCTCTTTATGATTTATCCTGCTTCTGTATTTCTACTTTCGCTCAGATCTTTATTCTTCTGTCTGCTCTTCTACAACCGTCTCAGCAGTTGCTTCTGTATTTGCTTCTTCTGCAGTCTCTTCTGCGTTCTCCTCCAGTTCACCTGAAGCCCTGCGTACCTTTGCGATACTTGCAACTTCTTCGTGTTCCTTCAGATTGATCAGTTTAACACCGGATGTGATTCTTCCGAGTACGGAAATCCCCGCACATTCCATACGGATCACGATACCATCTGTGTTGATGATCATAATCTCATCATCCGGACCTACTGCCTTCGCACCGACTACATTTCCGGTCTTCTCTGTGATCTTATAGCATTTCACGCCTTTTCCACCACGGTTCTGGGCTGTGAATTCTTCCATGCGGGTTCTCTTGCCCATACCCTTTTCAGATACGATCAGAAGCTCTTCACCCTGCGCATCAAGCTGCATTGCAACAACTTCATCACGGTCACTTAAATTCATACCACGAACGCCCATAGAGGTCCTTCCGGTTGAGCGTACATCAGATTCATGGAAACGGATGCATTGACCATACTGCGTAACGAGAATAACATCTCTTTCATCATCCGTAATCTTAACTTCGATCAGTTCATCATCCTCACGGAGTGTGATCGCAGCAAGTCCTGTCTTTCTTACATTTGCGTAATCCAGGATCGGCGTCTTCTTAACAAGACCTTTCTTGGTTGCCATGAACAGATAGTCACCTTCCTTGAAATCCTTGATTGGAATCATTGCTGTGATCTTCTCATCCGGCTGAAGCTGAAGGATGTTGATAATTGCTGTACCTCGGGAAGTTCTTCCTGCTTCCGGAATCTCATATCCCTTCAGGCGATAGCAGCGTCCGGTATTGGTAAAGAACATAATATACTGGTGAGTATTGGTCATGAACAGCTCTTCTACATAGTCTTCATCCAGAGTCTGCATACCCTTGATACCCTTGCCGCCACGATTCTGGCTCTTGAAAGTATCGTTGCTCATTCTCTTAATGTATCCCATCTTGGTCATGGTGATCACTACATCTTCTCTCGGGATCAGATCCTCTGTAGAAATGTCGTATTCATCAAATCCGATGGCTGTTCTTCTGTCATCTCCGTATTTTTCAGAGATCACAAGGATTTCTTTCTTAATTACGCCAAGCAGAAGCTTTCTGTCTGCGAGGATCGCCTTGTACTCTGCGATCTTCTTCTCAAGCTCTGCATACTCTGTTTCCAGCTTCTCTCTTTCCAGACCGGTCAGAGCTCTCAGACGCATATCCACGATAGCCTGGGACTGTGCATCACTTAAGTTAAAGCGGCTCATCAACTCTGCTTTCGCAATCTGTACGGTCTTGGATCCACGGATGATCTTAATAACCTCATCAATGTTATCCAGGGCGATCAGCAAACCTTCCAAGATGTGTGCACGTTCTTCTGCCTTATTCAGCTCGTATTTGGTACGTCTGGTCACAACGTCTTCCTGATGTTTCAGATAATGGTTCAAGATTTCCAGAAGGCTCATAACCTTCGGCTCATTATTGACCAATGCAAGCATGATCACACCAAATGTATCCTGCAGCTGTGTATGCTTGTAAAGCTGGTTCAGAACGACATTCGGGTTCACATCTCTTCTCAATTCGATGCAGACACGCATACCTTCACGGCTTGACTGGTCACTCAGGTCTGTGATTCCATCAATCTTCTTATCTCTTACAAGCTCCGCGATCTTCTCGATCAGGCGGGCTTTGTTGACCATATATGGAAGCTCGGTTACTACGATTCTGTGCTTTCCATTCTGCATTGGCTCGATATTGGATACCGCACGCACACGGATCTTTCCACGTCCTGTACGGTAAGCCTCTTCGATTCCTCTTGTTCCAAGGATTGTTGCTCCCGTCGGGAAATCAGGTCCTTTGATGATCTCCATGATCTCTTCGATCGTGGTCTCATCTTTATCTTCAATCTGGTCATCAATAATTTTCACAACCGCACCGATGACTTCTCTTAAGTTGTGCGGTGGGATATTGGTTGCCATACCTACCGCGATACCGGAGGTTCCGTTTACCAGAAGGTTCGGGAATCTTGACGGAAGTACGGTCGGTTCTTTTTCTGTCTCGTCAAAGTTCGGTGCAAAATCAACGGTATCTTTATTGATATCCGCTGTCATTTCCATCGAAATCTTACTAAGTCTTGCCTCGGTATATCGCATTGCGGCAGCACCGTCACCGTCCACAGAACCGAAGTTACCGTGACCGTCTACAAGAATGTAACGGGTAGACCAGTCCTGTGCCATATTAACGAGGGCTCCGTAAATAGAACTGTCACCATGCGGGTGATATTTACCCATGGTATCACCGACGATACGCGCGCATTTACGGTGCGGCTTGTCAGGACCGTTGTTCAACTCGATCATCGAATAAAGAATACGTCTCTGAACAGGTTTCAGACCGTCTCTTACATCCGGAAGCGCACGAGAAGCAATAACACTCATGGCATAATCGATATAGAACTCTTCCATGGTTTTTTTCATATCCACTTCATGAACTTTATCAAAAATATTATCTTCCATTGGTATTCTCCTATATATCTAAGTTCTTAACAAATTTTGCATTCTCTTCGATAAATTCTCGTCTTGGTTCTACTTTATCTCCCATCAGGGTTGTAAAGGTAAGATCCAGTTCGGAAGATGTCTCATCGTCCATTGTCACTCTTCTTAAGATTCGATGCTGCGGATCCATTGTGGTATCCCATAACTGCTCTGCGTCCATCTCACCCAGACCTTTGTATCGCTGAATCTTATTGTTCTGATCACGTCCAACTTCGCTGATGATCTTCGCCAGTTCTTCATCGCTGTATGCATACCAGACTTTCTTGTTCTTCTCCAGCTTGTAAAGCGGCGGCTGAGCCAGATATACATAGCCCTGTTTGATCAGCTCCGGCATAAAACGATAGAGGAATGTCAGAAGCAGCGTACTGATATGTGCTCCATCAACGTCGGCATCGGTCATGATGATGATCTTGTGATATCTCAGTTTGGAAATATCGAAATCATCATGGATTCCTGTACCGAATGCAGTGATCATTGCCTTGATCTCGGCATTACCGTAGATCTTATCCAGTCTTGCCTTCTCTACATTCAGGATCTTTCCACGAAGTGGCAGGATCGCCTGGGTTGCTCTGTCACGGGCTGTCTTTGCAGAACCTCCCGCAGAGTCTCCCTCTACGATGTAGATCTCACACTTGGATGGATCCTTATCTGAACAGTCCGCAAGCTTTCCAGGCAGTGACATGCCTTCCAGTGCGGATTTTCTTCTGGTAAGATCTCTCGCCTTTCTGGCCGCCTCTCTTGCTCTCTGCGCCATAACCGACTTCTCAACAATTGATTTTCCAATAGCAGGATTCTGTTCAAGGAAGATCTGAAGCTGGCTGCTGACGATACTGTCAACCGCACCTCTCGCTTCACTGTTACCGAGCTTCTGCTTGGTCTGTCCTTCAAACTGAGGATCCTCAATCTTAACACTGATGATAGCTGTAAGACCTTCCCTAATATCCTCACCGGAAAGATTCGGCTCACTGTCTTTTAATAATTTGTTCTTTCTCGCATAGTCGTTAAAGGTCTTTGTGATCGCATTTCTGAATCCGACCACATGGGTCCCACCTTCCGGTGTCGTGATATTATTTACAAAACCATAGGTGTTATCTGTATAAGAATCATTGTGCTGCATTGCAACTTCAACTTCTACATTATCTTTTGTTCCTTCACAGTAGATGATCTGCTCGTAAAGCGGAGTCTTACTGCGATTTAAGTACTGAACGAACTCCTTGATACCGCCTTCATAGTGGAACACTCTTTCCTTCGGTTCTTCATCCCGGAGATCAGTCAGGCTGATGCGAAGTCCCTTGGTAAGGAACGCCATCTCACGGAATCTCTGTTTTAACGTATCATAATCAAATACTGTATCTTCAAAAATAGTTTCATCCGGAAGGAAGGTTACCTTTGTTCCTGTCTTCTCCGGATCACATTCGTCTACAACCTTCAGCTTATAAACAACATGTCCTTTTTCATATCTCTGTCTGTACACCTTCCCTTCGTGGCAGATCTCAACCTCAAGCCAGTCAGAAAGCGCATTTACAACGGAAGCTCCTACACCGTGAAGTCCACCGGATACCTTGTATCCTCCACCGCCGAATTTACCGCCGGCATGAAGCACGGTGAATACAACCTCTACCGCAGGGAGTCCCGCTTTGTGGTTGATCCCCACCGGAATACCACGTCCGTTATCTATAACCGTAATTGAATTATCCGGATTGATGAACACCTGGATATGATCACAATATCCTGCAAGCGCTTCATCCACCGAGTTGTCAACGATCTCATAGACAAGATGGTGAAGTCCTCTTGAAGATGTACTGCCAATATACATACCAGGTCTCTTTCTTACTGCTTCCAGCCCCTCCAGTATCTGGATTTGGTCTGCTCCATATTCTGCACTCATATTGATCCTCCTAATTCTCTTTTGATACATGTCCGTTCTGAACATGGAATACTTTATTTATTGAAAATCGATGATTGACAAACTCGTCAAGTCCCGTACAGGTGATCAGAGTCTGTATATCATGAATACTGTCCAGTAAATAGTTTTGCCTGTGTTTGTCAAGTTCAGACAATACATCGTCAAGCAGCAGCACCGGCGTATCCTTTATGATCTGCCGTACCAGCTCGATCTCAGACAGTTTCAGCGAAAGTGCCGCTGTCCTCTGCTGCCCCTGCGATCCGAATCTGCGGATGTCGATCCCACCTGCCATAAAACAGATATCATCCCGGTGAGGTCCCACCGAGGTACTCTTCATCCTGATATCGCGCTCCCTGTTCTTCTCAAGCGCCGCCTCAAGCGAAAGTGCTCCGCATCCAGGCTCATACGAAAGGCTGATCCTTTCCCTGCCTCCCGTCAGTTTATGGTGAATGTCTCCGATTATCGCATTGACCTCCTCGATAAACCGGATCCTTCTCTGAATAATCTTTTCTCCATACTGAACCAGCTGCATATCCCATACATCCAGTGTGTCCAGTATATCATCTCTGTAATAGGCATCCTTCAGCAAACGGTTCCGCTGATTGAGTGTGCGGTTATAATTTGCCAGGTCACTAAGATACACCTTATCAAGCTGTGAAAGCTCCAGGTCCATGAACCTTCTCCTCTCCGCCGGACCATTTTTAATAATGTTCAGATCCTCCGGCGAGAAAAACACAAAATTCGTCAGACCGAAAAGCTCACTCGCCCTCCGGATCGGGACCTTGTTAATCGCAATCCCTTTCGGACTGTTCTTCTTCAGGTGCATATCGATCTGCCATGGAACGCCATTTTTCTCAATGACAGTCTCAATATGAGCCTCATCCTGCCCGAATCGGATCAGATCCCGGTCCTTCGTCCCCCTGTGAGACTTCGTGGTTCCCGACAAATACACCCCCTCCAGGATATTCGTCTTGCCCTGCGCATTATCACCGTAAAAAATATTCGTGGCATGATCAAATTCAATATTCAATATTTCATAATTTCTGTAATCTTTTAATTTTAATGATTTGATAATCATACCTGTGCCAGCCTATTTTTCAATCTTGATCTCTTCTCCGTTAAATGTAACAACGTCGCCGTCATATAATTTTTTACCACGTCTGGTATCTACTTCTCCATTAACCTTTACCAGACCTTCTGTAATGACTTCCTTGGCTTCCACACCGGATCCTACAAGACCTGCTGCTTTCAGTGCCTGACCAAGCTTGATAAATTCATCTCTGAGTTTGATTGTCTCCATAATTTTTGTCCTCTCTAAATTCCTATACTGCTCCACTGAAGTTCACCGGAAGAATCAGGTATACATAGCTTTCTCCTTCATCCTTGATAAAGCAAGGAGCCTTTGCATTCATAAAGTAAAGATCTGCTTCTTCATCATCAATGACACGAAGTGCGTCAATGAGGAACTTCGGATTGAAGCCGATCAAGAGGTCTTTTCCCTCTTTAGTGATCATAATCTCTTCATCCATCGTACCCTTCTCTGACTTGATCTTAAGTTCCATCATTTCATCCTGAATGTTGATGATGATCGGCTTCTTATCACCTTCTTTTACAAGAAGAGTTGCACGGTCAATACAGTTCAGGAGTTCTCTTTTATTGATTCTTACCTTTGTCTCATAATCATTGGACAGCATCTGCTCAATACGGAAATATTCTCCTTCAATCAGTCTGGATACCACAACGGTATCATCAAATTCAAATACAATGTGGTTGGCTGTGAAATACAGTCTCACTTCGCTGTCTGCTTCACCTGAAAGGATCTTGCTGACTTCGATCAGGGTCTTTCCCGGAACCACGATCTTCTTCGGTTCATAAGATTCCTTCAGCTCGATCTTTCGGATGGAAATACGGTGTCCGTCAAGGGATACCACTTTCAGAATATCCCCGTTCATATCGAAGAGTTCTCCTGTCATCAGTTTGTTGCTGTCGTTGTCTGCAATTGAGAAAATGGTCTGGCGGATCACTTCTTTCAGTGTGAACTGGGAAATGGAAACCGGATTTTCTCTCTCAATATACGGCAGATAAGAAAAATCTTCACCGGATTTACCGGAAATATTGAATTTTGCTTTTTCACAGGTAATGAGCGTCTGAAAGTTCACTCCACTTTCAATCACGATTTCATTATCAGGAAGCTTTCTTACGATATCTGAGAAAATCCTCGCATCCAGTGCGATCATTCCCTTCTCATCGATCTGCCCTCTGATCACAGTCTCGATCCCAAGCTCCATATCGTTCGCTGTAAGTTTGATAATATCTGTAGTTGCATCTATCAGAATGCATTCCAGGATCGGCATGGTTGTCTTTGTCGGAACAGCCTTTGATACAATGCTGACCCCTTTCACAAGATCTGATTTAAGACATCTGATTTTCATAATGTGTAAAACTCCTTTCGACGCGCAAAATATATATTTATATAAAACAAATCCGTAGTTATCTTAGTAGTGTCTGTTGAATTGTGGACAAGTACTTTAAGGCCTTGATCCAAAAGGATTTAAGGCTTTGACAAGTCCGTGGACAGTTCTTTTTCTTCCCTGGCAGATCATGGAAAACTTTTCTACAGCGGGCTGATTTTCTTCTGAATGATCTCGATCGTATTTCTCAAAGTCTCATCTTTTTCCACATCCCGGGCAATCTTGTCCACACCGTGGTTCACAGTGGAATGGTCACGCCCTCCGAGCAGATCACCGATACTTTGAAGAGACGCATCCGTCATCTGCCTGCACAGGTACATCACGATTTGTCTGGCTCCGGCCGTTCTTGCATTTCTCCGACTTCCCTTAAGTTCAGAGACGGAAACATTAAAATGATCGGAGACAACATCCAGAACCAGCTCCGGCGTCACCTTGTGGCTATCGTCCGGTGCGATCATATCCTTCAGTGCCTCTGCCGCCAGAGAAACATCAAAGTTCTTTCTTCCACCGATCCGGTATAATGCGATCAGCTTGTTAAGTGAGCCTTCCAGTTCCCGGATATTGGTCTTGATGTTCATCGCAATATACTGGATCACCTCATCCGGAATCTGATATCTTTCCAGTTGGTCCAGTTCTATTTTTTTATAAAGAATCGCCATACGTGTCTCGTAATCCGGCACCGAAATATCTGCGATCAGTCCCCATTCAAATCTTGTCCGCAGACGCGCCTCCAGTGTCGTCATATCCTTTGGCGGTTTGTCGCTGGAAATGACGATCTGCTTTCCGGCATTGTGCAGATGATTGAACGTATGGAAAAATTCTTCCTGTGTACTTTCTTTGCCGATAATGAACTGTACGTCATCGATCAGAAGTACGTCATTATTGCGGTACTTATCGCGGAATGCATTCATCGCCAGATCGTTGCCGGTCTTTCCGTTGCGGATCGCCGTGATCAGGTCATTGGTAAATGTCTCACTTGTCACATACAGGACTTTCTTCGATGGTTCCCGGTCCAGTATGTAGTGTGCGATCGAATGCATCAGATGGGTCTTGCCAAGTCCTACCCCACCATATAAAAACAGAGGATTGTAAACCTCACCGGGAGATTCGGCAACTGCCAGTGATGCGGCATGTGCAAAATTATTATTCCCTCCTACCACAAAGGTATCAAACGTATACTTCGGATTCAGATTCGCTTTTTCAGCTATCGGGCTTACCTCTTTATGCTTATGTGTCTTCTCTTTTACGGGCGCAGTCTTCTCCAGATATCTGCGCTGCTGCTCGCGCGGCAGATCTCTGGGAATAAACTTAATCTGATACTCTGTCCCGGTAACTTCCGCGATGCATACTTTAAGCGGAAGAAGATATTTATTCTGAATGTGTTCGATGCTCGCCTTAAAATTAACGGTAAGATACAGAGTGTTGCCTCTGATCTCATATACCTCCAGCGGGCGTATCCACGTTTCAAAAGAAATGTTCGATAGAAAATATTCTACTTTCAGCTTTTGAATGATCTCTTCCCATTTTTCTTTTATGACGTCCATATTCCTGCCCCATTCATCTTCAAAATAAGCATAATCATACTCTTATATTCTACCTTAAAACGATTTCAGAATCAATCAAAAACCATAAACTTATTCATAATTTCCTTAAAATAAGGGTCGAAACTTTATTAAAACTGCTTGACGGAGACAGCTTTTTTGATTATAATGAAGTACGATGTCTTAAAAACGTAAATAAGCTTCTATTCATATAAGAAGGAATCGATAGGAGGTGGATATCAATGAAGATGACATTCCAGCCAAAGAAACGTTCCAGAGCGAAAGTTCATGGATTCAGTGCAAGAATGGCCACAGCAGGTGGAAGAAAAGTTCTTGCAGCAAGAAGAGCAAAGGGAAGAAAAGTATTATCAGCATAGGTCACATATATGTGGCCTTTTCTTCTATGCAAATTTATGTAAATCGGGAGAATAAAGTATGAAATTTTCCGAATCATTGAAGAAAAACAGGGATTTCCAGTCTGTATACAGAAAGGGAAAACCTTATGGTAACAAGTACCTTGTAATGTATCTCCTGGCGAATGATCTCGGACGCAACCGCGTCGGAATTTCCGTCAGCAAAAAAGTTGGGAACAGCATCATAAGACATCATTTAACAAGGCTGATCCGTGAGAGTTACAGGTTACACGAAGAACAGTTCCAATGTGGATATGATATCGTGATCATCGCAAGGACGACCGCCAAAGACCGGTCATACCATGAGATTGAAAGCGCTCTCATCCATCTGGGCAAACTTCATCACATTTATTCGGACTGCAATTAGCCAGTTCAGTATATCGAGAAGACGGATATACACTACGAGGCACTGAAATTATGAAAAAGATATTATTATATTTGATTCGTTTTTACAGAAAATATTTATCACCTATGAAGGTATATACCCACTGTATTTACATTCCAACCTGCTCAGAATATGCTTTGGAGGCCATTGAAAAATACGGTGCGTTTAAAGGAGGCCTTCTGACCGTATGGAGAATCCTCAGATGCAATCCATTCGCCAAAGGTGGATATGATCCGGTGCCTTAAACCTATAGGCCGTCCAAATACCGGGACGGAAATGTTTATGGAGGAAAGGTTATGACAGGAATTTTAATGACACAGGTCAGCACACCAATCATCGGACAGGCTGCCTGGCTGCTCGGTAAGATCATGGATGGTATTTACCGGGTAATGGATTTAATCGGCATTCACAACCTGGGTGTATGTATTATTCTTTTGACAATTGTCATCTACACTTTACTGATGCCGCTCACCATCAAGCAACAGAAATTTTCCAAGATGTCCGCTGCAATGAACCCTGAGCTCCAGAAGGTTCAGCAGAAGTACAAAGGAAAAAATGATCAGGCTTCCATGCAGAAGATGCAGGAAGAAACACAATTGGTTTATGAAAAATACGGAGTATCACCGACCGGCGGATGCTTAAGTATGTTTATCCAGTTCCCAATTCTCTGGGCAATGTACTATGTAATCCGCAACATCCCTGCTTATGTTGGGCAGGTTAAAGCGGTATACACACCGCTTCTTACCTCTATCATGGCACAGGATGGATGGCAGAAGGTCATGGAAAAGATCGGCGAAGCAAAACCGATCCTTATGTCCGCCTCCAAATATGATTACTCTGATAAAAACGTACTGATCGACGTACTGTACAAATTCCAGACTTCAACCTGGGAAACTCTCGGCAAGAAGCTTCCGGATCTGCAGTCTACGATCGACAGCACCGTCGATACATTAAAGTCCATGAATAACTTCCTTGGACTTAACATTGCGGAAACTCCTATGAACCTCATTAGCAACGGTGTAAAAGCCGGCGCATGGGGAATTGTGATCATGGCAGTGCTGATTCCTGTCCTTTCAGGACTTTCCCAGTACCTGAGCGTGAAGCTTTCTCAGCAGACAACTGCAGTTACGAACAATCCGCAGGCTGACCAGATGGCTTCAACCATGAAGACAATGAACGTTACCCTTCCTCTTGTATCTGTATTTATGTGTTTCACATTACCTACAGGTCTTGGAATCTACTGGGTTGCAAGTGCCGTTGTCCGTATGGTACAGCAGTTCTTTATCAACAAACATCTGAATAAGATTCCGATGGATGAACTGATCAAAGAGAATATGGAAAAAGCTGCTGAAAAACGCAAGAACAAAAACGAAGTGGATGCAAGCAATGTAAACAAAATGGCTCATAAGAACGTGAAAAACATTCATGAGCCGGTAAGAACAGCTGCTCAGACAAAAGAACTTGAAGAAAAGCT
>OLON01001896.1_pt1 | contig 11390 bp, 24 predicted proteins | sample 1672691 | NCBI WGS metagenome assembly OLON01 (sample SAMEA3136714, study PRJEB25190) | human gut metagenome | biome: human gut; feature: human-associated habitat; material: faeces | place: Austria | collected 2013
AAATATGTTTTTTATTTTGTCGAGAGATTTCCCCACTTTTAGCTGATATATCGCTATTATTTGGGTATAATTCTCCATTTTCAATAGTATTTTCTGCCATATTTTAATATATCCTTCCACTATTTGAGCGTATTTGCGTGAGTTTATCTTGAAACCGCCGATATTTAGCTGATTTGCGGTGTAAGATAAAAAACATATTCACACAGAAAGTAGCTTGAAATTGCTTCAAGCACTTCCGTTGGATTTGAAAATTGCGAAGACTCAGAATAGAATCAGAGAGTGGTATAACTATTATGGTGGGGAGGTATATGTAAGTTTTTCTGGTGGAAAAGACAGTACGGTACTATTGGATATTGTAAGAGGATTATACCCAGATATAGAGGCGGTATATGTAGACACTGGACTTGAATATCCAGAACTGAGAGATTTTGTGAAAACGATTGATAATGTTACATGGTTAAAACCAAAAAAGAATTTCAAGAGCGTTATTCAAGAATATGGATATCCAATCGTCAGTAAAGAAGTGGCAAACAAAGTTCATGGTGCAAAGCCTGGAAATACAAGGTGGCAGCAGCTTCATGGTACATACATTGATAATAATACCGGCAAGTTGTCTACGCATTATAATTATAAGAAATGGGAGTATCTGCTTGATGCTGACTTCAAGATATCAGATCAGTGTTGTGCAGTTATGAAAAAACGCCCATCTCTACAATACGAGAAGCAAACTGGTAAGAAACCAATCTTGGGACTCATGGCAGCAGAAAGTCAAAAGAGAAAAACAGATTATATGAAAACTGGTTGCAATGCTTTTGAGAAAGAGCGTCCACAGAGTCAACCTATGGGATTTTGGACTGAACAAGACGTTTTACAATATCTGTATGAAAAGAAAATTCCATATGCATCAGTTTATGGCGATATAGTATTTGAAGATGGGAAATATCGCACGACTGGGTGTAATAGAACGGGTTGTATCTTTTGTGGCTTTGGCTGCCACCTCGAAAAAGAACCAAACAGATTCCAGATGTTAAAACAGACACACCTGAAATTATGGGAGTATCGCATGAAACCGATTGAATCTGGTGGTTTGGGAATGAGAGAGGTAATGGAATATATCAATGTTCCTATAGAATAAACAAGCAAAAATAAATGTTGACATTTGCAAGAATGATGGTATAATGTAAAGGAAAAGTGAATAGAGTCTATTTTTCTTTTATATTATAATCAAACGATAATAAAGGAACAACCAATAATGAAAACAAATGAAATATATAATATGGATTGCATGTCATTCCTCCATAGCGTAGATGGGGGGGCAATTTGATTTAACACTAACAGATATCCCATACGGTGAAGTGAATCGTTCCAGTAATGGGCTGAGAAATCTGGATAAGAAAGATGCTGATATACTGACATTTAACCTACAAGACTTCTTAAAAGAGATTTATGAGGTTACAAAAAGTACGATCATAATATTTTGTGGGAAAGAGCAGATATCGGAAATTCACAAATTCTTTTCTGAAAAACAGAAGAAAGGAAAGGGAACAGTCCGGCAGCTTATATGGAAGAAAACGAATCCTTCACCTATGAACGGGCAAAATATTTATCTTTCTGGCATTGAAAACGCTGTATGGTTCAAGAAGCGTGGCGGTACATTCAATGCTCACTGTAAAAACACAGTGTTTGAATATCCGTGTGGGAGAAACAAATTACACCCTACAGAAAAGAATCATGAGTTATTACGAGAGCTGATAAGAGATAACAGCAATGAGGGCGATATAGTTTTTGATCCGTGTTGCGGAAGTGGCGCACACTGTTTGGTGGCGAAGGAAGAGAATAGAAATTACATAGGTGTTGAATTGAAAAATAAATATTATGAAATTGCAAAAGAAAGGTTGAAAAATGTCTCATAAACATAACGGCTTTGAAATGTCTAATGAGTTTAAAGGCGTATACAAAGGAATAATAGGAATGCCAATGAGCGAAATAGAAGAACGATTTAGAAAACATGGTAAAAAGTTGTACCATGTAGATTTTGCTAAAATTGTGAGGATAATGTATGAGGAACAGAGCTTGGCGCAGAAAGAAGAACTTTTCAAAAGGTCGCAGAAAGAAACGTATTGCAGTGGCGGTCTGCTGGAACTGGTGGTATGAACATGACGGGCAGTATATCAAAGGTAAAATTCATTGTTCGTGTCCTTCATGTAGTCCAAAGACGAAGAATCGTGGACATGGAGTTGCAAGAAATTACACACATTCCGACCTTGCAAAAGTAGAATCTATGCAGTGCAAAATTTCAGAATACAAAAATGGAGAAGTAGAAGACGATGGTAAAAATCAGTGTTAAAGATGGTAAATATGTAGTCGATGCGACAATTCATACAGAAATAAGTACATCGAATATTGCTGAAGTACAGGAAAGTTTTGCAGTAGATTGTGCAGTAGAATTTGCAGAGGCAATTAGAAAAATGGTTATCAATAATGAAATGCTTATGAATGTAATGAAGAAAGCAGGTAAGGAGTGTGTGTTATGAAAATGATTAACACCAGTGAGTGCGAAAAATGTAAGCATGGAACTGTAGATGACACAAACAAAGCAAGAGTAAAAGTGCATTGTGATATCAAAAATAAGGATTATATCTATGGTGCATGTATTCCATGTGAAGACAAGGAGAACAAGTAGTGGGAGTATTAAAAGTAAGAAAAGGAGAAATCCTTGAAGCGGAAACCGACATTGAATATAAAAATAGTCTTGGTCAGGAAGCGGAAATTTCCAAAGGTGAAAAATCAGTTATTGGCTTTGACGGACTGATTCATTGTCTGAAGAAAAGAGTTGTTATTGTGCCGGACGATACGATGGAAGTAAGCGGATATTCGGCAACTGGTTTATCAGAATTTCTTACGGCTTGGCTTGATAAAAGCCTTGACTTAGAAAAGAACCTTGATAAATCAGAACATTCTCTTGATGATGTAAGAACAGTCATCGAGATGGCACTTGTTGAAATTGGTATGGAGGCAGGAAATGGCGAAGTTGAGAAAGAAGATTAAAATTGGTGATGGCTGTATGACAGCAATCTTAATCGCTCTGTTGTTTGTAGTGATATATGCAGTTAGTTGGATTTGCACTTGTGGGATTATCAAGCTCATTACAATGTGCTTTGGTCTGACATTTTCATGGGCGATTGCAACAGGAATTTGGTTGGTCATTCTGTTATTGAAGGGTATTTTCAACGTAACAGTGAGGAATGAAAATAAACCGACAAGAAGATATTAAAGGAGAAGGACAATGGCTATTATCGGTGCAATTTTAGGAGATATTGCAGGATCGAAATGGGAGTTTAACAGACCAAAAGATTTGGATTACGAACATATTGAATTATTCCAAGATGACAGTTACTACACGGATGATACTGTTTTATCGGTAGCCACAAAGTATGCTCTTAAAAATGAAGTCTCATTTAAAGATGCATACAATGAATTCGGCAATGATTACATTGATTGTGGATATGGTGACAGATTCTTTGAGTGGTTGATTTTTAAAAGCAAGAAACCATATAAGAGTTGTGGTAATGGATCTGCAATGAGAGTATCGCCAGTTATTGACTTTGCAAAAAGTCGTGATGATATCATCAAATATGCCACTATGTCAGCGGAGTGTACCCATAATCACCAGGAAGGAATTAAGGGTGCAGTTATAACTGCCACATGTGGTTGGATGGCGAAAAATGGTGCATCTAAAAAGGAAATCGAAGAATATGCAAGCCGTGAATATCCGGCTGGAAGTTACTATAAATATCCAGTCTCAATGTCAATGAAAGAGCTGAGAGAAGTATATAAATGGGACGAAACCTGTCAAGGCAGTGTTCCGGCAGCAATCAGATGTTTTCTTGACAGTGAAGATTATGAAAGTTTCATCAGAAATGTACTGAGCTTCAAATGTGACTCAGATACATTAGGAGCTATCGGCGGTGGTATTGCCGAAGAGTTCTACAAAGGTACTGGATTTAACAACGATGAGTTGCTGAAAAAGTATCTTGATGAAAGATTATATGGAATTGTGAAGGAGAGCAAATAATGGATTTAAGAGAAATGGAATTAAGAGATACTGTAGAAATGATGAATAGTGCTGACTACAAGGAAAGATTCAAAGCGGAATACTATCAGACAGCTATTCGTTATGGAAAGCTGAAAACAATGGTAGATAAGTACAATAACGGTACGCTGGAATTCAAACCAACGTGTCCTATGAGTATCTATGACATTCAGCTTAGAGCCATGCGTGATTATCTGACTATCCTTGAAGCTAGAGCAGCTATTGAAGGAGTAGAGTTAGATGGATAACGAAGCAGAAAAGCAATTCATAGATCATCCAGATATGAATGGATTCTGTGATAAATGTAGAAATCATTATCTTTTAGATGGTGATGAATCAAGATGTAGGAGCATTAGTCTTGGAATGAGTTCAGCAATGTGTTGTCAAATTTCAAGATGTAGCAAATACGAAGAGAAGAAATAAAAAATCTTTTTTATTTACTTCATTAGAAACCATTGATTTATAAGCCTTTCGTATATTGTTTTGTTGTATAGTTAGTATAAAATCTCTCATTTGACTTTCTGAAAACACCTATATGACGGTATTTCAGAGAATCAAATGAAAAAGATTTTATATTAAATATTCTTGTAGCTTGTGAAGAGTCGCAAGAGGTATGTAAGGCGTTTAGAGAAAAAGGTCATAATGCTTTTAGCTGTGACATAATTGAATGTTCTGGAAATCATCCAGAGTGGCATATAAAAGATAACGTGCTTCCGTTATTAAATGGGAATTGCAGTTTCAAAACAATGGACGGAAAAGAACATAGTATTGATGGCAAATGGGATATGATTCTCGCATTTCCACCTTGTACACACTTGGCTGTAAGTGGCGCAAAACATTTTGAAAAGAAAAGAGCAGACGGAAGACAACGAGAAGGTATTGAATTCTTCTGCCAGTTTTTAACTGCTGATTGTGACAAAGTTTCAATTGAAAATCCAATTGGGATAATCAGTGGAGATTACATAAAAAAGTGGTTTCCAGATTTGGCACAAAAGTATGGTTTACCAATAAAACCTACACAAATAATTCAGCCATATGAATTTGGACATCACACGAAAAAATCAACTTGTCTTTGGCTCAAAGGATTACCAGAATTAACACCAACAAATGTAGTTGAGCCTAAAATTATCACATATAAAGGTGGAGCAAGATTTGGTGCAGGAATAGGTCAAGTTTTTGATGAGAATGGTAAGGTAATTCCATTTCATGATCCAAGAACTGCTAAAGCAAGAAGCAAAACATTCTCAGGTGTAGCAAAAGCAATGGCAGACACATGGGGATAACAAACTATAATAAATGATACAAACAAAATTGTTTTTTCATTTACTTATGAAACTCGTAAACAGCTAATATAGGTAATTTCAGAATTATTGGATTGCTTTATGATTGATATACATAACAATCGTATGTTCTGAAATTACTTACTATAGCCTATTTGAAAGGATGTATAAATTGGAAAATATGAATAAAAAAACAATTCCAAATTGGGAATTGGTAAATTTTTGTGAAATTGATAAATTCGCTGCTCAATCATATTGTGCTGTACATGAAGTTGATGCAGAGAAAAACATTGGAGATATTACAAAAATTGATGAAAATGAAATGAAACCGTTTACTATGATTTGTGGTGGATCACCTTGCCAGGATTTCAGTGTTGCCGGGAAACAGAAGGGTAGCATGTGGCAATGTGCAGATTGTGGGCACGAATATAACCCACTTACAGTACATTTTTCAAAAAGAAATAAATGCCCGAAATGTGGTAGTGAAAATCTTGACAAAACACGTTCATCATTACTTGTGGAATGGTTAAGGGTTGTAAGAGCAAACAAGCCGTTGTGGGGAGTATACGAAAATGTAAAAAATATTGTTGGAAAATCATTCAAGGGAACATTCGATATGTTTATCGAAGAACTGCATGAATACGGATATAACACATATTATAAAGTTTTGAACGCAAAAGATTTTGGAATCCCTCAGAATAGAGAAAGACTTTATCTGATTATCGTAAACAAAGATATTGATAACGGGAAATTTGAATTTCCAGAAGGTTTTGAAAGCGATACAGTCATGTACGATATTTTGGAAGATGAAGAAAATGTAGATGCAAAATACTATGTAGATTCAGCCAAAGAGAAAGAAGCACTACAAGAAATGATTGACTCTGGTAAACTCCGTAAAGACTATTCAAACACTGTAAGATGGGGGGCAGAGGCTCACTAGACAGACATCAGTGGGATCTTATTCAGATACCAGGCAAGGAGCAATCATAAGTAAATGTGGAAAATGCGTAGATAAATTTACAGACTGTGCCAATACATTACTTGCAAGAGACTATAAGGGTTTCGGCAATCAAGGAATGAATGGTGTGATTTCAATTAAACAGCCAGGAAAGGAATAATATGGAACGATATATTTGTGAAAGACGATGTGATGAAGGATTGAGATCTTTCAGGGGGCTTTGTGGAACAATTCGTACAATCAATGCAGGAGGAGATAAAAGAGTGATTATTGAGGATAAAAACAATGTAAGTACAGATGATTATGCAATTAGAAGACTGACACCAAGAGAATGTTGGAGATTGATGGATTTTTCCGACAGTGATTTTGACAAGGCAAAAGCAGCAGGAATGAGTGATACGCAACTTTATAAACAAGCTGGGAATTCAATTTGTGTGGGAGTTCTGTATCATATTTATAAAAATCTATACAATGCTATGCCGTATTTATTTGATGACTTAAAAGTTAGCAGCTTCTTTTCAGGTATTGGAGCTTTTGAGAAAGGGTTGGATAGATTGTATGCAGAAATCAATTGATAATCAACCAAAAATAAAAGTATTAGGACGATTAAATATTAAGGGACTTGACATAATAAAGAGAGTTTATTCTGCAGAAGGATTAGCACCTACTCTTTCAACGATGATGGGGGGGCAAAGACAACCGAAAGTAATCGTCAGGAGAAACCATGAGTGATATGAAGCCGAGGTTAGTAGGTGGTTTTGGTGAAATTAACTTCGGCAAACAATATCGCCAGGGAAATAGAATCTATGATGCTGATGCAATTGCAGTATGCTTAACGGCACAGCCATTAGGTAATATGGGAGGCTACAGTAGCTTATATGTTATCAGAAGAAAGAAAAGTAAAAAAGATGGGGAACGTATCAACGAAAAATAGTCAAGCTGGTACGGTATATTCGCCGGGGGGGTGTTCACCTACGATATGTGCTGGTACACATGGATATGCCATTGGATATATTGTAGTTAAGAATTTTCCTTCTGGTCGAAATAATAGGAGAAAATAAATGACATATGGATTTATCTGCCCTAATTGTGGGCGAAAAGAAGATATCACAATGCCAATCACACAGTACACCTCAGAAGGTCATTTCTGTCCAGAGTGTAATACAGAAATGCAGAGAGATGTTTCAACTATGGGGTGCATGAGTATTGATAAAACCGGCGATTTTTACCGGCGTGTGAATTAGGTGATACCAAATGGCAGATTCAAGAATAGAAACAGTAATGGGAGAAATCTCAGATTACAGTGATGACTTCAAAAAGGAAATTCGTGAGCTACTTTCAAAAGGGGTAGCTTACGATCAAGTCCGATGGGAGCGAGATATTGCAATTTCTCAGCTCAATGATTTAGGAATAGAATTCGGAGAAAAATGTTTGATATGTGGTGGACATTATATTAGGAGGTAGGCATGGAAGTTCATGAATTTTTAAAGTCATTAGGTATGGATTTGAAGAAACCAATTGCACAAGATATCTATGATGGGCAGGGAATAATTCCTAGCGAATATGAGAGATTTTTAGAATCACAAGCATCTATGACTGCTGCAATGAGTTTGGCTGAACTGTATGCAAATTGTAATTCTGCATATGAAGAATTGGATGCTGATAAGAAAATTAGATTGCTTAAAAAGAGTATTAAACACAGTAGAAATCCGCTTGAAAAGAAAGAATTGGAAAAGAAGTTAAATAAAGCGTACAAAGAAAGGAAAAGACAAAAGCATGAAACACAATAAAGCAATAGAATTAACAATAACACCCAATTACGTTTCTGACTGGGATTTCTGTGATGCCGTAAGAGAGCTTATTCAGAATGGAATCGACCAGGAAACCATTGATTCAGAAAATGCATTTGATATTTCATATGATGAGGAGGAAGAAACATTGCAGTTATGTAGTCCGAAATCATCTCTTGAAGTCAATACATTACTTCTCGGCTGCAGCACCAAAACAGACAATTCAGATACAGTCGGACAATTTGGCGAAGGGTATAAAATCGCAGCCCTTGTGTTGAACAGAATCGGCAAGACATTTACTGTATACAATAATAGCAAAAATGAAATCTGGATATCCAGTTTTGAACAGTCAAAAGTATTCGGAGAGCCGGTACTGACATTCAAAATCTTTGATAATATTACGGATAATGAAGGACTTGTTATTGAGATTGAAAATGTGGAGTATGAGGAATACAAAGAACTTTTCAATGTTTGGTTAGATATGCCGGGAAGTGAACCACACGAAAAAATTGAAACCACATATGGTTATATTTTTACAGACAAAGACATGCAAGGAAAAGTATTTGTAAATGGACTTGCGATTGAAAGTAAAAGTGATAAGCACTTTGGCTATAATTTCAAGCCAAAATACATTACCCTTGAACGTGATCGTAAAAGTTGCAATAGTTGGGATATGAGCAGAGTTACAGCAGATATGATTTGTGAAGCTCTTAATTCCGGCACACTTAATATCAAAGAAATTATTAAGATTGCAAAAGAGGGAAGATTCTCTGATATCAGCAATCTTCAGTATAAGACCTGGGATAGTAATGTTCAGAAAATCGGACAGATGTTTGTCGATGAATTTGATGAGGAATACAGTGATGCAATTCCAGTAAGTTGTCAGTCAGATTTCGACCATGTAAAAGAAATGGGTGGAAAACCCGTTATTGTTCCATATGAAATTGCCCAGATTGTATCTGATATCACAAAGGAACGAATCGACAAGCTGGCAGAAAATATATGGGGTAGTGGATTCACAACTAAAGAAAAATTGCAGCAGTGGCGTGATTTCTATAAAGATGAAATTTCAGAAGAAGCCATAAGACATTTTAACCAGATTATCGAAGAATTAAATTAGGAGGAACTATGGAACTTACACCAGAACTGAAACGCCGATTTTGCAAAAATTGTAATATTCCAATCTCAATTTTTATAGAGCCATTTTTCACGGATCGTATCAAATCATTCTCTATGTATTATGACACGATAGAAGAATTGAAGAAATTCGTGGAATCAATTAAGCCATATGATTGCGAACAGGACTACTATGAACACTACAACAAAACAAAAGATGCAGCTATTACTTTTATCAAAGGGACAGAAGGATATGAGAAATTCAATAATATGGATATGAAAGAAATTTCAAAAGCCATTTCAGAAATTCATATTCCATCATCTGATATCTACAAACCTACAAACGATGGCAAAAGATTCATCAGTATTGATATGAAGAAAGCAAATTTCCACTCACTGAAAGCATTTGCGCCAGATATCTTTGATAATGCAGATACCTGGGAAGACTTCATGCGAAAGTTCACCGATGATGAACATATTATCGGAAGTAAATATGTGAGACAGGTTATTCTTGGAAATTGCAATCCAAAACGGCACATTACATATGAAAAGTATTTAATGCATTTTATCATTCTTTCTTTGGCTGAAATTGTTTCGCCGGAAGACATCGTGTGTTTTTCAAATGATGAAGTTGTTATTAAAACAGACAATAATAAAAAAATATGATGCAAATGAAATTGAAAAATGTGTGAAAAATTCATACTGGGGGCAGCACATTCCATTCAAAGTAGAAGAATTCAAGCTAGATTATCTGGGAGAATGTATCGGATATATCAAACGATATGATGACGGGAAGTTTAAGTTGAAATGTGTTGATAACGATTATTTCCCAATGATTCTGAGATTGGTGCAGTCTGGCTATGTAATGCTCAATGATTTGTTCTTTATGCATAAAGGGACATTGGCAAGTTTTTATGATGTGCCGGAGAATATCAGAAAGGTATTCAATTACAATAGCGTAGTATTAGAAGATGAATATGAAAATCAGGCTGAAAAAACAGGAAAAGCATTTAAGATGCTTGCAGAAAGATTGAGAAAAATGTAGCCGTAGAATGGTAGGAGGAAACATGAAATGACAAAAGAAGAGATGAAAGAATATTTAATGTCAACAGGATTATACAAAGATACCGATGCGGATATGTTTTATGAAGAAGAAATGATGTCATCAGACGAAGTAGTTTCGGTAAAAGATCTTACGGAAAGATTTATTGGTATTGATAAGGAATTTGATGGGAAACCGTGGAATATCATGCAGATTTTAACAAATATTCGCATGGTTGGTACTGTAGAAAACAAAAATACAGAAAGAGGAAAATTAGAAAAACTCTTAGAGTGGATTACCAAAGAAGAGGATCAGAGAACGGAATTCGCATCAAAGAGTTTTGAAAAAGGTAGTGTTTTGGGTATGAACATTCATAATGCGGAAGCATCAGAGTGTACAAAAATCCGCTGGATAATCGAAGATATTTTGAATAGTGAAAGAAGTGATAAAATGGGATTCAATGAAGCGTATGTACTGATGAAACGTGGTGCGAAAATCAAACGCCCAGACTGGACAGGCTATTGGTATTGGTCTGAAGAATATCAGACTATCATGATTCATTGTAAGGACGGTCAGGAGCTGGATATCAGAGGTACAGAAAATGTAGGATTCACAATGGATAATATCTGCCAGAATGATTGGATTGAGGTGAAATAGATGGAACAGAAATGTGAAAACTGTAGATTCTTTTGCAAGCTCAATCTATATGCAAGATATGTCGGGACAGTAGGTGGTATAGGATGTGTGTCTGGTTGGAGAGTAGAAAAAATGCATTCAAAATTTCAAGATTCATGTGGATGTAATGTATTTCTAACAGATTTTGGCATAGTCAATGAGACACTACCACATGATGTATGTGAACTCTTTAAGCCAAAAGAAACGGAGGAACATGATTATGTCAAGAAATAAATATCCTGGATATTGCTATTGCTGCGGAGAATATGTAAAGCCGGGATTCGGGCATTATGAAAAGACACGGGGTAAAAACATGTATCGACAATATGGAAAGTGGCGTATTAAATGTGTGAAATGCGCAAGCGGAAGAATTGTACACGATACAGATAAAGAAGTATTACGTGTACAAAACGGGTAAATTAAAAACTGGTTTTAT
>OLON01001901.1_pt1 | contig 11378 bp, 9 predicted proteins | sample 1672691 | NCBI WGS metagenome assembly OLON01 (sample SAMEA3136714, study PRJEB25190) | human gut metagenome | biome: human gut; feature: human-associated habitat; material: faeces | place: Austria | collected 2013
CAATATTATTATTACTGCAACAAAGACAAAGTAAAAATGGATTATTAAATGGAAATGCGAATGGATCAGCAGGAGGAAGAGCCGCAGATCCGACCAGACTAGAAAATCCGTTACATAAAAGTGGACCGGCAGAAAAACTGGGATCAAAAAAGGCAAAGGAAAAAATAGGTGACGGAATAAAAAAGGCGGCAAAAGCGCTGATTTTGAATCCGGTTGTTTGGATTATTAGTGGAATTGCGGTATTTGTTGTGATTGTAATAATGACCGTAATCCTTCTAATATCTACAATGTCTGGCGGCAGAAAAAGTGTAGATATTTCTATGGATGGACTCCCACCATTCATTACGGAAGAAATGGTAGTTACCTTGGTTCAGATGCGGGAACAGTATGGAGATCCACCATCCGTTGGATTGGCGCAGATTATAGCAGAGAGTGGTTATGGAAAATATGGACCAAATGGAGAATCTGGACAGGGGTTATCTGGACTTGCCTATAATGATAAAAATTTATTTGGAATGAAGACAGGATCTAGCTGTACGCATAAATCTGGCAGTGTGTCCTATAGCACAGGAGAAGATGATGGGACAGGAAATAATTATCAGATCACAGCAAGGTTTAGTAAATATCAGTCTTACGCAGACTGCATTACCTGTCGTTCTGAATGTTATATTCCAAATGGCTATTATCCTGGATGTATATCTAAGCGTAATACATCCATGAATTGGACAAAAGAAGATGCAGATGCTTACGCTATGGGGTTACAACCATGGGCTACATCAATTGTATATTGTAATAAATTGATTAGCCTTATGGAACAATATGATCTCTATCGCTTTGATAACATGGGTGAGGAAGATGTCGGAAATGAAGTAGGAACTGGAAAAAGAGATGGTACATTTGGCTCTCCGATTGGTGGAGTATCTGTAAAATCATTATATTATTCTGCACATACTTTTGAATGGAGAAGTACAAGGTATCATCAGGGATGTGATCTTGCCTATCCAAGTGGAACACCGGTCGTAGCATCAGATGGTGGAACAGTGACACAAGTTGGATATAATTCAGCAAGAGGAAATTATGTGGTCGTTTATCATGGGGATGGATGGATGACGGTATATCAACATCTTTCCTTGATTTCTGCAAAAAAGGGACAGAAAGTGTCAAAAGGTCAGAATCTAGGTGGTGTAGGTTCAACAGGACAAAGCTCCGGGCCACATCTTCATTTTGAAATACATGAAGGAGTTTCTGAGGTAACAGCAAAATCAACCATTCCATACAGTACTATGAATCACAAAGGTGCGTATACGAGTAGTGCCAGATACTGTGAAGATTATTTAAAGGATTGATCTATGAAAAAAAAGGTAAAAAAAACAATTTTCGAATGCGTTGTCATCATTATAGTAGGAACGTCTTTGTTTTTCTTTACTCACAGGAATGATGGAAAAGAAAAAGAAGGCGTTGATGGAACGTATGTAGAAAAAAATGAGAAAGCAGACAAACCATCAGAAGCGGAATCTGAAGAAACAAATGAAGATTCAGACACAGATGCATACGAGGATACTATGGAAGCTCTGGAATCTGGATCTGTTACAGAAGATGAGTTAGAGAGAGCGCAGGCAGATAAAATCCAATTGGAAATTCGCGATATGAGCGAAACGGTAGCCGGGCTGATCGTAGACCGGGAAGCATTTGAATATGCCCTGAAACAGCGGCATATGAGAACGATTGCATCAAACAGGCAGATTGTAACATGTACGAATAAAGTGGAGTACAAAGATCAACAGGAGTATTTCTACTTTTTAGATGAGATAGGAGATACATTTGCCATCATATATAACGAAGACAGTAAAACGTACACGTATACATTGAACTGGGAGGAATAAGAAAAAATGAATAATAGGAAGAAACTAATGACATACCTGATTCCAATTGTCTTGATTATCCTTGGAGCAATAGGAGTTGTAAATTCAAAAGCTGATAGTAAAAAGGAAGAGCCAAAAGATAATGGACGAACCTATGTGACAAAATCGGACAAGAAAGAAGAAACAGAAATGGATGAATCAGATATAGAAGTGGAAGAGTCTGTTGCAGAAAACGAGGATGTTCAAGAAGGTTTCGTACAAGCAGAACCAATTATCATAACGGAAAATGATGCCACACCGGAAAGTGAAGCCTATCAGCTGGTTATTTCCGATATGGATGAAAATATCGCAAGTCAAATTGACAGGTATGATGCTTTTGTATCTACGATGAAAGCCTATCTCTATACAGGCGGTGCGACAAAAGACAATGTTACCGTACAGTCATTAAATCAGATGCAGATAGATGAGGACGGAAATAAAATCTTTTCTATGGCAATTCCTGAGTATGGGAATAGTTTTTTCGAGGTAAAATACATTGCTGATGAAGACTTATATGAAATTGAGTATTAATACGATATAAAGAAGCGTTCATAGCAATTAACAGGTGTGGGTGAGAACAAATGATAGATGACGAAAAATTAAAGGATTATGTGATACCAGAAAATTATAATCATGGTTTTACCTTATGGAATAGACCAGTGCAGAACTTAATAGAAGCGGCCGTAATGACATTTCTAGTGTTTCGAATCATTATTGAAATACCGTTTCTTATCAAGATAAAAATATGTGTTCTCATATTTTTTTGCTTGTTAACATTTGTAGGATTCCTTGTCGGCATCAAAGGTGAGAGCGTAGGTACTTTTGTCGTTGGATATGTGAAATATTTAATCACAAGAAAGGTATATGTATTCAGAACACCGGAAAAAACTTATCAAACAATGCAGGAAAAGAGAAATAAGAGTAAACAGGAGGAAAACTATATTTCGTATTATGAGAGAGCAAAAAAGAAGGTCAAGGAAAAGTTCAATTAAAGAAAATGCGAATTATGTACAGGATTGGCTGCCGATCGAAAACATTATTAACGGTATGTTTGTGATAAAAGACAGTGCATTCGGAAACCGCTACGTGAAGCTACTGGAAGTAATGCCGACCAATTTTCACCTAAAATCGAATCGTGATAAGAACTATATTATTGAAATGTTCCGTCAATTTGTGAAAATTGCGCCGAAGTCATTTCAGATCTGTCTGACGACTATGGATACCGATACCACAGAAATGGTAAATCACATAAAAAAGGCAACGGTAGGGGAGTCCGAACTTATCCTGGATGAACGAAATAAATATATTGATAAAATCAAATCTTTATCATCGAAAGATGCCGTCCGTAAAAGATGTTTGATCGTATATGAATATGAGGGATCAAGAGATGGAACCGTGTCAACGGACGTTTATCAGGTTGCCAGTGAAATGGAAGAAACAAAAATTCAGTTGCAGACAGCACTCAATCGGATGGGAAATCGTGTTGTAGCCCATGACAATGAGGATCGTTTCTTGGCCGAGGTGATGTACAGATACTTAAATAAGCATTCGATCCGAACAGAAGGCTTTGAAGAAAGAGTGAGCAGAATATATTATGATTCACAGAAAATCCAGCATTCAGCGAAACCGGAAATCGATGTAAGAGATTATTTTGCACCAAGAGGAATTGATGAGAGCAATCCAGACTTTTGTATTATTGATGGAATCTATCATACGTATATGTATTTGAATCCGAGGACATATCCTGTGAGTGTAATTGGGGGATGGATTGATATTATTTTAGATTATGGTAATACCGTAGATATTTCGCTTCATTTTAAGAAACGATTAAGAGAAAGAGAACTTTCGAATCTAAAAAGAGGAATGCGGTTTAACCAGGCATCACTAAGTTCAAAAACGGAAGGTGATGAAGCGGTAGAGGGCATTGTTGATGCATATCAGACTTCTTCATTTATCAGGCAAAAGATGCAGAACGACGGGGAGGATCTGTATGATGGCTGTATTATGCTTGATATTATGGCTGCTAATTATGAGGAATTGAAGAAAATCCGTTCAAGGATTAAGTCTAATCTGAAGGGATACGATATTTATTTGGAAGAATGTTATGCAAGATGCTCAGATGCTGAAAAAATGATGCTGCCTATTAATTATAAAGATGGAGTTATTTTTAAGAAAGCATCCCGGAATTTTCTTACCAGCTCCATTGCAAGTACGTATCCATTTACACAGTATGAATTGTTTGATCCGAAGGGAGTACTTTTTGGCATTAATGCATTAAACAGTTCCTTGGTATCCATCAATCTGTTTAATACGAAGATGTTTAAGAATGCAAATGCCATTATACTAGGAAGTTCCGGATCTGGTAAAACGTTCTTGGAACAGTTACTGGGTAGAGCCATGCGTCTTAGCGGGATGAAGGTTATGTTTGTACTACCAATGAAAGGCCATGAATACCAGAAAGGATGCGAAAAACTTGGGGGAACTTACATTAAGCTGTCGCCAGGTACCGCCAACTGTGTCAACCTATTTGAAATCCGGCCGGAAAGCAGATTAGATGAAAATATGGTTGCAGAGAGTGCGGAATATATCAAGGCATCCCTGCTGTCGAAAAAGATGACTCAGATTAAGACGTTTATCCAGCTTCTGATGCGTGGGGACAGGCTTTCGGTCGTCGAGGAAAACTATCTGGATGATTACCTTACGAGACTGTATAGCGGTTTCGGAATCACCAATGAAGAAGTATCGATTTATAACGAAGATGGATCCTTAAAAACCATGCCAATCTTCAGCGACTTCTACAACCTTATCAAGGATGATAAACGGATGGAAAAAGTAGCTTCCTCCATGATCCCGTTTGTCAATGGCACCTGTCGCAACATGAATGGACAGACCAACGTGAATCTGGATAACAAGTACATTATATTTGACGTAGATGCAGATGATATTCCGGAGTCGTTACATCCGGCATTTCTATTTATCGCTACAGACCTTTGTTACGATGCAATGAAAAAGAGTCGGACGGAAGAATGCGTGCTGTTTTTGGATGAGGTGTGGAGACTTATGGTAAATGAGTTTTCCAGTGAATTTATTTTCAAACTGACAAAGATTGTACGTGGATATGGTTCATCGGTTGTTGTTGCCACACAGGATCTGGCAGATTTTCTATCATTTGGTGATGGAAAATATGGAAAGCAGATCTTAAATAATGCGACCAATAAAATCGTATTGTCCATGGAATATGATTCCGTGGAATACATTCAGGATATCCTGAATCTTAACGATACAGAGAAAAAAGACATTGTAAGTTTTGAGCGAGGAAGCGGAATGCTAATTTCCAATAAAGATCGACTGTCGATTTATTTTACCGCAACACAGGATGAGATCGATACGTTCACAACGGATATCAATGTATTAAAAAGAATCCAAAGCGAAAAGGAACAGGCAAAGGAAGATAGAGTGCAAAGGCAATCAGAGATGCATGAAAAAAAAGAAGGAATGTACTTTTAGATAGGGGAATCAGAAGATGAGTGAGAGATACGGACAAATAACAAAATCAGAGCGTGCAATGTTAGAAGTGATGCGGACATTTCGCGTGATGGAAAAAGCCCAGTTAAGTACATATATGAAAAAGTTAGACTTCAATAAATATGATATTGCGAATGCATTGGATGAATCGAAATTTAACAGAAAATTATTTGAAATCGAATTTCTTGGAAAAAGATTTATTTCTGCATCTGACAACCTTCCTCAAAACTGTTTGCAGATTACGGAAGCAATCTGGGTGATGCTTTTTAATATTATCAATAGCGAAGTAAATGAATTCAAGTCAATCTGTCTTGGAACATCCATCACTCACGGAGCATCTATTTTATTTTATACAAAAAATAATTACATGTACTATGTGGTGCGTGCTTTTTCAAGAGAAGAAGCAGCCGTTAATATGGTAGCCATGCAGGAAAAAATACAGGAATATAGTTCAACGATTGTGATGGATTATACAAGAGTGTTGATCCTGGTTAACACAGATGATCTAAGTACACTAAGCCTGCCACGGGTTTCTTATACGTATATGTGTGTAAAGGTGAACCGTTCAGAGGATGGGAAAATAAAGGTTATGTCGGTGAAAGAATGATAAAGAATAAGATTGAGAAACAAAGAAGAAAATTGATGAATATGCTCACTCAACTTGATTATCTGGAATCAATCGGGAGCCGATTGCATGAGGAAGAATACGAGCAGGAGCTTTATTCAAAATATGTTACAGAAGCAGAAAACATGGCTCTTGAAGCAAGGGAATTTGTCCCGCTGCAGTATAAACGGGCGGCTGATGAATATCGCATGATGGGATCTGATCTGAATGATATTTCTGTAGAAAAAGAAGGAGAGGTTCTGACGATCATCATTCCAAGACTACTGCCACATCGTACAAAGCAGTCGGCATCTACAAAAGCGTATTTTTATAAAACCTTTTGCCCGGCGTTACATGAAGCATTAAAAAATATGACGGTGTACGAAGAAAAAGTTGTGATCTGGTATGAGCATATGCATAGCTGCCATGATGAACTGAGAGATTTTGATAATATCGAAACAAAATATATTACGGATATCATAGCACCGTATGTGATAAAAGACGATAATCCCAACTGGTGCAGTGTATATCACTCCGGGAAAGAGACAAATCGAGATGCATACACGAAGATCCGTATTATGCCGGAGAGACTTTTTGTGGAAAGTAGGTGGATGGATTGAGACTATCTTACCGGGAAGGAAGCATGAAATGGCAAGTCATGAATCTGATATATGAATGTGGGGAATTACCGTATAAAGCCTTGCATGTACTGGGAACGTCTAATAAAGCAAACCAAAATCAGGTGAAATCCATGGAAAAAGAAGGCACCGTGCGTGTGGAATCTCTGTATAAGGGAAAGACAATCAAGCTGAACCATACAGAAGATCCAATGGATTATGTATTGTTTCGGCATGCAAAGAAGCAGTATGAGTCTGTGTTAGCGAATACCTATTATGCTTCCGAAGTTAAAACAGTTACCAATGCTACGAAAGAACGCGTCAGCAAAAGAAGAAGAAATCTAAGGCTTGGGAAAACAACTGCCTTTATGTATGCGGCTGGGATGTATGTATTTTCTGATGGGAGCATTCATAAGCCGGATCTGTTAGAAAAAGGATTATCTGGAAAAGAAACGGCATTTTATTTATCTACCGATATTAAAAAGATTTTTAGTGAGGATGAAAAGCGGATCCCTAATCGAAGCCTAGGAATCCTGATCTATCAGACGGACATCTTTCCTACCTATTATATAGATAATGAACGACAGACGATTGTGGAATCATGGGAAAGAAAAGCAAAACGTGTATTAGAGTATTACCTTGACATGGTAAGTGACGTGAAATTAAGAAACCAGCGGGAGATCACGAAATGTATGCTTCTGGTAGATGATTATAAGCTTGTGAAGGATATGGTCATGCCGGAATATTCTTACGATGGCTATAAGACTTCTAAGCAATCCATCAAGCTAGCGGATACTTATGAAAAATATTATTGCTTCCCTTATACCAGAAATGGCACAAAGTTGTGTCATGCAATCCTTGTAGACTGCAGCCGGCTGAGAAACCTTCCTATAAAAAGAAAAAATCGAGTAGAAGAGTCAGAGTCGATTGAATATAACGGCAGGGAAATATTGGAGGAAGATAAAACAGGGAAGAAAATGCTCTATGAGCTTTCGCTGTTTGACTGTGAAATCAAAAAGCTATACCGCTTTTTAGAATTTATTGAATTTAAGGAATATCGAAGGAGACCAGGGGAATATGCGGATGAGTATAAAATATACTGTCTGGATTTCCAGTATGAGATGCTTGAAAGTGTATTGAAAGAATGCAATCGAAGTAAACTGGTAAAACTTGTCTCCTATAGTACAGAGTTAGTATTAGCAAAATTTGGCGAAAAAAAAGAAAGGCCATCTAAGCAAGATGAAAAATCTGATCCGAGCGTATAAAAAAGAAATATTTCTCATATGGGCTGTCATCGGTATCCTAAGTGCATATTTGTCCGGAAAGATAAGTGAACTTACCGATCCGGGGTATTTTGCAAATACCTATGTGAAAAAGAATGTTCTGGAGATCATGGGGTATGGAATCCTATCGAATCCAAAGATATTTCTGATCTTATTTATTTCCGGCGGTATAGGAGCAACTTGCTTTTACTTAAACAGTAAAAAATCAGATACTCCAACAGATCTGCCAATGCATATTGGAACAGAAATATCGGGTAATAGCCAGATTGAAGGCTCTGGTGGTCTGATGAGTGAAGAACAAATCCATACGTTATTTGAGGTGGGGAATCCAAAAAAATTAAAAGGTGTGTTACTTGGAACAAATACGAATGGAAATGAATGGTATTCTTTTCATCCAAAAGAACCATACGACATGAACTGGCACTGTGCCGTATGCGGAGGGACAGGTACAGGTAAAACGGTTAGCTGTACCCTGCCAATGCTTTTGCAGAATATACAGAATGGTATTTCTACGGTTGTAACGGATCCAAAGGAAGAGGTGTATGGGCTTACCAGTAACATTGCAAGAGAGCATAACATGGAAGTGCGGGTGATAAACACCGTCCATCCCGATCATTCCGATGGAATTAACTTTGTCGCACTGGTAAATGGCAGCATCTTTCGTGCAAAGCTTATGGTCCGGGTAATCATTGATAATATCGGCGCGGAACCGGGATTCTGGGGAAATAATAATGAATCATTACTCGAATCATTGATTCTGATTGCGGATCACAATGATCTTGGATATGAGCGGTCTATGGATGGAGTGATCGATCTATTAGGGTTAGCATCACCAAAACTTGCGTCAATCATTACAAATTTACCACTTGGCCATCCGGCAAAGGAATCAGGAATGATCTTTGCAACATCGAGACTGGAACTCCAGGATAATATCAAAAATGGATTGGCGGCAAAACTTGGAATTTTTTCAGACAAGCGGATCCGAAGCATTGTGTCAAGAGATGATGTGGATCTGACGCTCCCTGGTAAGAAACCTTGTGTGTATTATATCTGCACGAGTGCACAAACGAATACATTGAATGTCATTACCGGTATGGTTTTTTCATTTTTATTTTATTACCTGGCAGAATCGGCGTCACAGAATGAAAGCAGAAGTTTGGAGATTCCGGTAAATATGATCATGGAGGAATTCCCAAATATCATGATGATTCCTGATTTTAACAGCAAAATGCAGACGCTTCGATCTTACAACATTTTTATTACGATGATATTCCAGGATTTGGAGCGGTTTCGGAGTAAATATGAAGACTGTGAATCCATTATTTCAGCTTGTTCCGTATTTGTGTTTCTAGGATCGAATCATCCGGAAACTTTGAAATATGTAGAAACCAGAGGCGGGATGATCACTGTCGAGGAAGAAAAGGAAACCATCTCAGAAGTGAATGGAAAAGAGCAGCAACGCACGATCACAACTGTCACGAAGCGCAGACCGCTTTACTGGGCGGATGAGTGGGGAAGAATGAATGAGGATGGAGCAAGAAGATGTGCAATTTTTGTTTCCGGTCAGAAACCGTTTTTCCGGAAAAAATGTTATTGGAAAAACCACCCGCTGGCAAAACACAGCAAACAAACGTCTGCACTTGACTATATCCCGGTCAGTTTGACGGAAGCGTGGAAAGAAAAATTGCAGGATTCGGATAGAATCGAATCGTATGAACAGGATAAAGACGGGAAATGGATTCCAATGGGGGAGGATCAATCACAGAAGAACAGTCAGAATGTGGTTACGAAAGAAATTTTAAATAATACAGAGAATACCGAAAGAAGTGTTATCAAACAGTCGGATTCACGTGAAGAACCGAGTAGCAAACAGAAATCTAATCAGGTAAGACCTAAGAAAATAGAAGAATCGAAGGAACCGTTTGATGAGAATGATGAAGCAGAGCTCACAGAGATGGATGCGGATCTGATCAGTTTTTAAGAAAGGAATAGAGGAAATGGATGAGAGCAAAGTAAGTAAAGTGGAAGAAACTGTAGAAGAAAAAAATATGGTACTTGCGGAGGATGATGTGAATTCTACGAAGGTGGATGAGTATGCGGATTCTTCAAAAAGAACCAATGACCAGAGAAAAGAGGATGAAGAATCAGACTATCTGGAAAGTTTGAAAGCTTCCGTAATAGCTACGCCAAAAGAAAGAAGAGAGCTATATTACGATCATCTGTATTCCACGGATGACGATTATGCGGATTACAAATCAGAAGCCCAGATCAGGCAAGAAGAATATAATGAGCTTCTGATTGCAATGAAGAGTAAAAAAATTCTGACTGGTATGATCTCCCATCAGGAAGAACAGAAAGGAACAGGAGATACGCCGAGACGTTTTGCCTGTGTGCCATATGGAGATAACTTTGATGTGTTAATTCCGTTTCCGTGGCTGGAGCCTGGTGATTATTCCAAGATGGATGATAACTGGGTGGTGAGAAGACTGGATGACCGTGTAGGTTCGACGGTGGATTATATCATCACTTCTATTAATGAGGTCACAGGTATCTGCGTGGCGAACCGTTTGGAAGCAATGCAGATCAAAGCAGCATCCGCTTATCTTCCAAGAGGAAGGAGAGAACCAAATCTTCAGGAAGGATTTAAAGCACTTGCAAGAGTATGCTATCGCAAAAAGAATTCTATGTGCGTTGAGGTGGAAGGTATTGAGACAGAATTACCAGCCGGAGAGATTGCACATCGAAGGATTGCCAATGTCAGAGATGAGTTTGGCAGCGTAACTAAGATTCCGGTGAAACTGAAGCGAGTTGAAATAGAAAGAATCGGGAATGCCACAAGAATAGAGATCAAGGCTTCTGCAAGAGAAGCAACAGCTAATCCAATGGTGCGTAAATTCAAGCGATTCGTAAAAGGACACCGGTTCCAGGGAATTGTAGCAGGAAATGATGGGGCAAACTACTTTGTAAACGAAATCAGTTATAATGCGACAGTTCTTTGCTCAATCGACAGACAGCTAGAAGTCATGCCGGCAATCGGAGATAAAGTATGGTTCTTTGTAGACGGTACGAATGAAGAGGAATTCCGGGTACATGGAAGAATTGTAAAAATTATCGTGTAGGTCAGGAGGAATGAGAGATGAAGGCAAAAAGGTTAGTGCCGCTCGTCTTGGTAGTATCCATGATGTTTTCTGTGACGGGATGTCGGGATAAAATCTTTAAAGAAAAAGATGTCCCGGAAACATCCAAAGAATACTCGGTGGAGAATCTGAAAGTAGATGACTACTACATAAAAGACGGAACAAAATTTTATAAACTGTATAAACCGGATGGTAATTTTACAAAGTATTCAAAAACAGCAGATGCATCAAGAATATTGTGGACAGTTGGCCAGGAAGAGGAGGACCTGATCCCTACATTATATAAGAATGAAATTATTATCTATAAGAAT
>OLON01001902.1_pt1 | contig 11369 bp, 8 predicted proteins | sample 1672691 | NCBI WGS metagenome assembly OLON01 (sample SAMEA3136714, study PRJEB25190) | human gut metagenome | biome: human gut; feature: human-associated habitat; material: faeces | place: Austria | collected 2013
TAATACACATTGCCCAAATGCTGTGTGTCGGCTGGAACTTTTCAACACACTAAATAGCAATTTTCTTTAAGTAGGAGGATGAATAGATGTTTCTTCAGAACAGTCAGAGGAAGATTGAAGAAGAATTTTTGAAATTAACAGAGAAGCTTGGTGCGGACAGGGAGCCGCTGAAGACGATTTGTGAGAAACTGGATGGGTGCGGCAGAGAACTGGGGCTGGCGATGAAGTATTTGTATGTGACAGCGCCTTATAGTGATCTTGTGAATTATTCTTTTGAGGAGATTCAGGATTTCGCAAGCCATGGGCTGTTTCTTTATAACACGCTGGAGCGTGTGAAAGAGCTGCCGGAGGAGATGTTTTTGAATTATATTCTGGATCACAGAGTAAATGAAGAAGAGGTACTCCCTTGTCGAAGCTTTTTCTGGAATGAGTTAAAGGATAGAATTGAAGGAAAAAATGCGAAAGATGCGGCAATTGAGGTAAATTACTGGTGTGCGGAGGAAGCTACTTATCATAGTGGTGATGACCGTACACTTCCGGCACTTACGGTATATCGAAGAGGTTACGGACGCTGCGGTGAGGAGTCTGTTTTTCTGGTAAATGCACTTCGAAGTGTGGGAATTCCGGCGCGGCAGGTGTATGTACCAAGGTGGTCTCACTGTGATGACAACCACGCATGGGTGGAGCTTTGGTGTGACGGAAAATGGTATTTCACAGGCGCATGTGAGCCGCTTATGATCCTGAATAAGGGGTGGTTTACCAATGCTTCTTCCAGAGCAATGATGGTGCATTCCCGCCTGTTTGATCTTTTCCCGGCAGAGGGTGAGGATGTGATCGGAAAAGAAGGTGCAGCGGTTATGTTGAACCAGACTGCGCGTTATGCCAGGGTGAAAACTGTTTCTGTAAAAGTGACAGATAAAGAGGGCGCGGCTGTAAAGGGCGCTCAAGTGCAGTTTCTGGTGTTGAATATGGGAGAGTATTTTCCTATTGCAAAGGCAGAGACAGACGAGAAGGGAACAGTTTCCTTAGTGACGGGTTTGGGAAGTGTGAGAGTTCTGGCATTCCTTCCGGGGATGGAAGGCTTTGCACAGGCAGATCTGGATACCAGAGCGCAGGATGAGATTACCCTTACTTTTACTGGGGCGCCTGTGAAGGCAGAGGACTGGAGAGCCGTAGACGTGATTGCTCCGGTTGACACCCCGGTGAATCCGGATATGCCTACTCCGGAGCAGAAAGCTGAGGGAACCAGACGTCTGAACGAGGCGAACAAGATCCGCAAAGAAAAGAAAGAGAACTGGGTGAACCCGGAACTGACCGCTTTTCTTGCAGGAGAAGACGAGAAAGAACTTCGTCAGGAAATAGTGGATGTGCTTTCAGAGAAGGATCATACAGACTGTGTTTGCAGTGTGTTGGAAGAGCATCTGGAATATGGAAAGAGGTATGCGAAGGAATTTAAATCAAAGTCTGGTGCTGAGGAATGTAGTGAAAAAGAAATGGATGGCACCCCAGGCGCTGAGAATGGCTATAATCTCTATATCAATTATGTATTAAATCCCCGTGTGGAGGACGAGCTTCTTCGTCCGTACCGAAAAGGCATGCTTTCCTTTTTCACAGAAGAGCAGAAAGCCGCTTTCCACGCAAATCCGGCAGAGATCTGGAATTATATCCAGGCGCATATCACCGCCTACCCGGATAACGAGCGCGAGACCGTAATGGAAACTCCATACGAATGTCTGGTATCCGGAATTGGTACCGAGCGTTCCCAGAAGGTACTTTTTGTGGCAGTCGCCCGTACACTGGGAATTCCGGCAAGATTGAATCCAGATAATAAGGTAATGGAATATTGGGTAAGAAATCAGTTTGTTCCCGTTTTGAAACAGCAGGAGGGTGGCGCTGTTCTAACACTGAAAAAAGAGAAAGATGCTGTATGGAACTACTATCAGAACTGGACCATGGGACGTCTGGTTGGAAATGAATATGTTTCCCTGAACCTTACAGGCAGAAGCTGGGATGGGGATAACCTGAAGCTTGCACTTATTCCAGGAACCTACCGGATCATCACCACCAACCGTCTTCCTAACGGAAATCAGTTTGCATGGGAGAAAACATTTATAATAAAAGAAGGCGAAAAGCTGGAAGAAACCTTGCGTCTCCGCGAAGCACAGCTTGGGGATATGCTGGAGCGTATTTCCCTTCCGGAGTTTGAGGCAAAAGATTCTGCCGGAAACACAGTAACCTGCGCTGAGTTAACCAAAGGCGGCAAGAAAATTCTCATGTGGCTGGAAGAGAGCCGGGAGCCTACGGAACATATTTTGAATGAAATGCTGGAACATGCAGAAAAATTCCACGAATTTGAAAATTCCATCTCCTTCATGATTCGTACTCCGGAAGCCAAGCAGGATCCTCTTCTGGCAAAAGTGCTGAAGATGTTCCCGAATGTTTCCATCTATTACGATTCCTTTGAAGAAAACATTGAACTTCTGGGAAGAAGAATGTACGTTGATCCAGACAAGCTTCCGCTAATTCTGGTAACTAATGGCGAGTCTGTAGGGATTTATGCAACCAGCGGCTATAATGTTGGAACTGGCGATATGTTGATCCGTATTATGGAAGAAGTGCCGGAAGTATAAATTGCATTTAAAAGAAGATATAGTAGTTTTTGAAGTATATAGTAGAATTTCTAAGAAATATAGAGATGGTTTTCTTTGTGCTCTAGAGGTGCGCAGCAAAGCATAATAAGGAAAATTGCAAGGCCTCTGAATGTAGCGCATTAAATAGGAGTAAATCGGAAGCCATCTCTAAATGGAGTAAATTATGAATAAATACACAGAAATTCACCCAAATGGACAACGCGCGTATCAGTTTGTAGCTGACACGGCATACGTCCGTGAATCCGGCACTAAGGGGGAGCACAAAGCAGCTGAATACATTTTGAAGGAAGCGGAGCAGGCAGCAGCCCAGACGGGAAAGTCTGTCTACATTCAGACACCCCGCATGGAATTTTTCCAGTGTCCGGATTTTCAGCAGAAAAAGGCAGAGCTGGTAATCTGCCAGCCTTATAAGAAGGCTTATCCGGTGCGTGCCTACCTGAATGGCGCCTGCACCCTGGAAGAGGGCATCACAGCACCATTTCTCTTCGTGGGAAAAGGAGATGACATCAGTCTTTCCCAGGCAAAAGGGGCAGTTGTGCTGGTCTGCGATCCTATTCGTGAAGATACGATAAATAAAATAAAAGCAGCAGGTGCACTTGGCTTTGTAACCGTATGCGGCACGCCGCTGGATCAGGGGGAAGACCGGATTCCAACCCAGTACCGCCGCAAGGCAGGTGATCTTCCAGGCGCATCTGTCCATTACCTGGATGCAGTGGAAATCGTGGAAAAACAGGCATCTCAGTGCTGCCTGAACATTCAGCAGAGCGAGATTTCCCGCAATTCCGCCAATGTGGCAGTACGCATTCTGGGAACTGATTTTCCAGAAGAAATCGTTACGGTAACGGCTCATTATGATTCTGTTCCGGAAGGCCCTGGTGCATATGACAATATGTCCGGCGGAGCCATGGTGATGGAAGCTTTTCATCATTTCGCAGAGCACAGACCAGCCAGAACTATGGAGTTCATCTGGTTTGGCTCCGAGGAAAAAGGGTTGGTTGGAAGCCAGAATTATGTGAAATCCCATGAAGGAGAAATGAGCAGCCATGTGTTTAATCTGAATGTAGACCTGGCAGGGCAGCTCCTGGGAGGAAACGTTCTGGGAGTAACTGCAGATCCGACTGTCTGTGCAGAACTGAAAAACCTCATGGAAGAAAATCAGCTGGGTGTTACCATCAAAAATCAGGTCTGGGCCAGCGATTCCAATACTTTCGCATGGAAAGGTGTGCCAGCGCTTACCTTAAACCGTGACGGCTTTGGCATGCATACAAGACACGATACAGTAGAATATATATCTCCTCGCGCACTGGAAGAAGGGGCGAAAACTCTCTGCACAGCAGCTGCATGGGTGGCAAACGAGCCAGAACTTTCCTTTGAACGGGAAATTCCAGAGGATATGAAGAGAGAACTGGAAAAGTATTTTGCCTAATGTTACAGGAAAGGACATTATAAAATGAACAAAGTAATCGAAGAAAGAACAAAACGTACCGAATGGTACCGTGACGCCCGTTTCGGCATGTTTATTCACTGGGGACTTTATGCAATCCCTGCCAGAGGAGAATGGGTGCGCAGCATGGAGCAGATTCCACATGAGGACTACTGCCATCTCACAGAAGAGTTCACAGCTGAGAATTACAACCCAAGAGAGTGGGCGCGTCTTGCGAAAAAGGCGGGCATGAAATATGCTGTGCTCACAGCCAAACACCACGACGGCTTCTGCCTTTTTGACACCAAACTTACTGACTACAACTCCATGAACGCAGCCTGCCACAAAGACCTGGTAAAAGAGTTCCTGGAGGCATTCCGTGCAGAAGGAATCAAAGTAGGTCTGTATTTTTCTATTATAGACTGGCGCCATCCGGATTTCCCACACTATGGGGATATGCACCATCCAATGCGCAACCATCCGGAATGCTCCAATGAAAACCGCGATTTCGACCGCTATCTGGAATTTATGTTTGGGCAGATCAAAGAGCTTCTTACCAATTATGGTAAGCTGGATCTGATGTGGTTCGACTTCTCCTACGGCGATATGAAGTGCGACAAATGGAAAGCCCAGGAGCTGATTTCCATGGTGCGTTCCATCCAGCCCTGGCTGATCATTGATAACCGTCTGGAGGGCAGTGCTGAGGATTCCGGTTCTATCCTTACTGCAAATCCTACCGAATATTCCGGCGATTTCGCATCTCCGGAGCAGATGATCCCACCAGCAGGAATCCGCAATGAGCTTGGTAATCCGGTACCATGGGAAGCCTGCCTGACCCTGAATAACAATTGGGGCTATTCCTCCAGTGACCGTCATTATAAATCAGCTGAAATGGTCATCCACATGCTGGTTGAGTGTGTCAGCAAGGGCGGCAACCTGCTCCTGAATGTAGGGCCTGATGCAAAAGGTCGTATTCCGAAGGAGTCTGTGAAGATTCTGGAAGAAGTAGGAGAGTGGATGGACGAGAACTCCAAGAGCATCTACGGCTGTGGCTATGCTGAAATCGATAAACCGGAATGGGGCCGTTACACCCGCAACGGAAATAAGATCTACGCCCACGTTATGGAGCCCCAGGCAGGAGCAATCCCTCTCACCGGAATCCACGGCAAGATCAAAAAACTCCGCCGTCTTTCCGACAATTCCGAGGTAAAGCTTACGGATTACTGGAACCTGAAGGAATACTCCCAGAATCAGTTCTTCTTCCTCAACGCTGACACCTGCGACAGCTACCCGCTTCCAGATGCCCGGGATACGGTTGTGGAAGTAACATTGGAAGAAACAGAAGAATAAACAGATATAAACAAAAATAAACAGAAATAAACAGAAAGGGACTGCCGGGAAATGGCAGCCCCTTTTTGGATTTATAAGAAAGCCCATCTCTGGCACTTTCCTGAACCGAGTAGTGTTTATACGAAAGCTAGAGCGTGTTTGAAAAATCATTCCTGCAAATTGCGACGCACATCTTGCAGAAAGCCTTTTATCCAATACACTCTAAAGTGAAAGTCTATTTTTTACTCTTTAAAACATTTCGCACGATCATACAAATGAGAATGGTAACCACCATATCTGGCAGTGTATTTCCCACAGGAATATCAATTCTCATTAAAATTCGGTACAGCACAAATCCGATCACCCAGATTACCGCATTTGTTATGTCAACCGCTTCGCCCAGGCTGTCAGCACGCTTCAGAAGGAAGAAATCGGCAATCTGAATGGCAATCATCGGTGCAAATACAGAACCGATGAGATACAGGAAATCGGTAATGTTGTCCATTGGATATACAATTGCAGCAATTGTTCCGATGATGGTTACGGCAATTGCGGCATATTTTCCATTAATTTTGGAAAATACAGATTCAGATGAAATTCCGGCGGAGTAAGCATCCAGGAATGTGGTGGTAACAGTGGAAAATACAATGATCAGAAGGCCTGCAATTCCCAGTCCGGCTTTCACCATAATCTGAGCAATGTCGGATTCACCGGTATAAATCGCTGCACCCATACCGATTACATACATCCAGCAGCTTACAAGACCGTAAACAATAGAGCTTACAGCAGTTGCTTTCACTGGCTCCTTCGCCTCGCGGGTATAATCACTGATCAGCGGCAGCCAGGACAGTGGCATTGCAACAGAAAGCTCAACCGCAGCACCAAAGGACATGGCTTCCTCGCCAATGGCAAGTGCAGTCCCGCCATCAAAGAAGATGAGCTTGCAGAGTACCAGTGTGAGGATAAAAAGTGCTGCCATAGCGATGGTGTTGATTTTTCCAAGGTTTGTGATGCCGATAAAAATCCACAGTACGATCAGTGCACCGATTACCAGACACCATACCCAGCTTCCGGTATGTAACACACCGTTTGCGGCCAGAGCTCCGTCGTAGATCATAATAGCAGTCCAGCCAACCAGCTGAAGTACATTCAGGAAGGAGAAGAAAATCCCGCCCTTTTCCCCAAAGCTCATTTTTACGGTTTCCATTGCACTGCGGCGTGTTTTTCCGCCAATTACTCCGGCGAGGAAAAGCATGGTACAGCCAATAATATGTCCGATGATAATGGCAAGAAGACCTTTTCCAAAGCCAAGTGAGGCAAAATAGGTTCCGGTGAGGATTTCCGCCAGGGAAACACCAGCGCCAAACCAGATCAGGCCGTTTTCAAAAATGGAAGTACGTTTTTCAGTCATGTTATTTTGCCTCCTTATCAGCGGCTTCTGCCGTAATCTCGTCATGTGACAGTGTGAATTCATTTTTTATTGCAAATCCGTGATCCATAGGACCACTGCCTTTTCCAAGATCCAGCATAGCAGCAAGTGCTCCGGAAATATATTTCTTTGCCCTCTCCACGGAAGTATCCAGGTCAAATCCCTTTGCCAGATTAGAAGCAATGGCACTGGATAACGTACATCCTGTTCCGTGAGTGTTTGGATTGTTGATCCGCTTTCCCTGGAACCATTTGTAATTGCCTTCGCGCCACAGAAGGTCATTGGCGTCATTCAGCTGATGACCACCCTTGCAAAGCACTGCACAGCTGTATTTCTCCCCGATGGCAGCAGCGGCTTTGATCATATCCTCGGCAGTTTCTATTTTCATTCCGGACAGAACCTCTGCCTCCGGAATATTCGGTGTCAGGACTGTGGCCATTGGAAGAAGCTGACTTTTAAGGGCTTCAATGGCTTCATCATTGATCAGCTTGGCTCCGCTTGTAGCGACCATAACCGGGTCTACTACAATGTTCTTTGCTTCATACTGGCGAAGTTTTTTCGCAATGGTTTCAATCAATGCGCTGGAAGATACCATTCCAATCTTCACTGCATCCGGATAAATATCTGTAAAAATATTATCCAGCTGGTCGGCCAGAAATTCTGGCGTTGCTTCCATAATACCTGTTACACCGGTAGTATTCTGTGCGGTAAGTGCGGTAATCGCACTCATGGCATATACTCCATTGCTGATCATTGTCTTGATATCAGCCTGGATACCGGCGCCTCCGCTGGAGTCACTTCCAGCGATTGTTAATGCTGTTCTCATAATTTTCTTCCTTTCTCTTGGCCTTGTTTGAAGCCGTTTCCACGAGTTATGAGTTATAACGTGAAAAAATCTTTTTACAAACCGGCACTGTTGTTATGTATGCATTAATTTTATATAGCGTCCGAAAGTGGTGCCCCCAGCCGAACGCTGCATTGCTGCCATATGAAAAAAGAGACACCCCAATGAGGTGTCTCCGAAAAAAATCAAACCCATGATGACTTCCTACGGCGGCATTATCCGCATCAGGTAAAAGGGTCGAAATTCACAATTTCCTCTCAGCCTGTGTACAAGCTCCCCTGTTCTTTTGTTATTATAGTAATAATGGGAAAAATTGTCAATAAGGTGTTGGAATACAATAAATACCAAGCGCACAAAAACACCTCGCGGAACGTTATCAGTGAACAGTGACCGAAAATCGTTTACGCTAACTCCACAACCAGCACCTGATATCCATGCAGCTTAACTGAATTTCCATCCAGAACCATATCCGGGTAGTTATTGATCAGCACCTTTTTGCATTCTGATGGAAGTGTAATTTCCTGCTCATCCCACTGATAATTGCCAACCACAAGTAAAGTTTTATCTCCTTTACGGTAGTATGCCATTAAATTATGCCGGTCTTCCATAAATGGCTCCAGAGCACCATACACAACGGTTTCTTTATATTCCGGATCCTTGCGAAGAGCGATCAGTTTCTTATAGAAATTAAGTACGGAATTTGGATCAATCGTCTCTTTTTCCACATTAATTGCGGTATAATTGGAATTTACTCGAAGCCACGGTGTACCAGCTGTAAATCCGGCATTTTCCTCACCAGTCCACTGCATGGGGGTACGGGCATTGTCGCGGCTGCGGCGGGCAACAGCTTTCAAAGCTGCTTCCGGGGTAAGTCCGGCGTCAAGTGCAACTTTATATTCATCCAGAGTTGAAATATCATCTACCTCGTCAATAGATTTGAACGGGATATTTTCCATGCCAAGCTCCTGTCCCTGATAAATAAAGGGAAGTCCACGAAGCATGAAATTCAATGCCGCCAGCATTTTTTTGCTTGTATCACAGCAATCACCTTCTGGAATATAGTGACTGACACCGCGAGGCTCGTCATGATTCTCGATAATATTGGAAACGAATCCGAAATCCCCCATTTTGGCCTGTGTCTCAAAACAGCAGCGCTTGTAGTCGTCAGGTGTGATTTCTTTGCAATCGTACCAGCCTTTCTCAGAACCTCCGAAAATGGTTTCGTTAAAGTCGAACATAGAAGAAAAATAACCATTGTTTCCAATAAAATCCGGGAGCTCTTCGTCTTTTGCGTTGAAAACCTCACCTACGGAAAAAGCATCGTGAGGCTTGAAGGTGCGGTCACGCATTTCTCCAAGAAATTCTCCGATTCCGGAAGCTTCCTCCAGCATTTTATTAATGCTGCAGAGTCCGTCCTCACGATCAGGCTCATAATCATGCATAGGAAGAGCTTTTTTGATATTAATGATAGCATCAATGCGGAAACCGCCAAGACCCTTGTCCAGCCACCAGTTAATATTTTTATATACTTCCTCACGGAGCTCTGGATTTTCCCAGTTCAGGTCAGGCTGCTTTTTATGAAAAACATGAAGGTACTGTTTGTTGGTGCCAGGCAGATCCTCCCATACCGAACCTCCGAAATAGGAGCGCCAGTTAGTAGGAAGCTTACCATCTTCTTTTGTCTCTTAAATAGAAGAAACGGCCGTATTTTCCATCCGGATCTTTACAGGCTTTTTTAAACCATTCGTGCTCATCAGAGCAGTGGTTTACAACCAGATCCATGACAATATACATGTCCCGCTTCTTTGCTTCTGCGATAAGGCGGTCCATATCCTCCATAGTTCCGAATCGCGGGTCAATGTCGTAATAATCGGAAATATCGTATCCCTGGTCGGCAAGAGGGGAGCGATAGCAGGGGGAAAGCCAGACAATGTCAACCCCCAGCTCCTTTAAATAATCCAGTTTCTCAATAATTCCCGGCAGATCGCCGATTCCATCACCGTTTGTGTCATAAAAGCTTTTCGGATAAATCTGATAGGCTATTTTATCCTGCCACCATTTTTTTTTCGTGCTATTCATTTATGTCTCCTTATATATAATGATTATCTTTGAACTAAGTACATTATACATACATGAAAAAGAAAATACTTCCCTTAATTTGATTAAAAAATACGAAATTTTGACCAGAGATTGTTTGGAAAATCATTTCGTACATAGGGGGGGCAAGCGTGTTTTATAAGGAAGGATTCTCAATCCCCTGGCTGTGTTTCCGATATTGCAGAGGTGTGGTTCCTGTATATTTGCGAAATTCTCTGAGAAAATTCCCCATATTGTTATAACCACAGTCCAGACATATCTCGGTCACTGGAAGACTGCTGTCTTTTAATAAACGTACTGCCTGGCGGATGCGATATTCATTCAGGTATTCTATGGGAGACATGCCGATTGCTTTTTTAAAAAAACGGCAAAAGTATTGCTCATTGAGTCCGATCAGGGATGCCAGATCGCGGATATAAATTTTTTCCTGGTAATGGTCGCGGATGTAAGTGATTGTGGTTTTTATGGTCTCGACCCTGTGGTCATCAGATTTTTCAGTCTGGAAAAAAAGCTGGCGATTGGAAAAATCTGCAAAAATATTTAACAGGGAAGCCTTGATCAGAAGCTGATCTGCCAGGCCGACAATGGCATTTCCAGAAGCGCGGAATAAATTTATATGTAAGGAATCATGAAGCTCTTCCAATTGTTCAGAAAAGCTGCAGCGGTAAAATGCGTTAGTGATGTTCTGGAACTGCTCCTTTATAATAGGAAAAACAGGATGGTTTGCAGAAATACATCTTGGAAAAATCAGACGTCCGTTTTGCAATGGCTGGACAAGCTGAGTCTGAACCGTATCGTAAAAAGGAGAGCAGAGCAGTTCCGGTTGGAAAACGACAGCGTATTCCATGGAGACTTCTTTTGAGCGTGCACGTATGCTGTGCAGTTCGCCGGGATTAATAAAATAAAAACATTCTGAAGATACATCAAATGTTTCCATATTAATATCTAAGGTGAAGGTTCCACCGGGAAAGTAAATAATCTCGACCTCCTCGTGCCAATGGTGCTTGACCAGGATTCCGTGTCCGCTTAGTTTTAAACGGTAAAAAGCACAGGGAAAAGCCTGGGAGCCATGAGGATTTGTTTCTTTTAATGCTGGTGATTGCTGTTGATACATAGAAACCTCCAAACTGGGGAAAGGGTATAAAATAATGAATTTGTTATATGTATTGACGCTATCATGTCTGAGGGCGAAAGTCAATGATTGAAGAAAAAGGATCTTGAAAATAATGTTATAAAAAAATATAAATTTTTTTGTAAAAAGTGCTTGACGATTCCTTGCGGCAGTGGTATAGTAAACAAGCTGTCGCAAGGAATTGCTTCTGAAATACTGAAAAATAAAATAGTTTTCAGAAAATTCAAATTAACTGTTGACAATCGACTGAACTTATGATAAAGTAATCAAGTCGCTTGAACAGAACGACAGAAACAAACGACTTTATACAGCTTCTTGAAGGTCTGAAAAACTTTTGAAAAAAGTGCTTGACAAGATCTGAAAGATATGATAAAGTAAACAAGCTGTCGCAAAGAGATGACAGACAAACAACCTTGATAACTAAACAGTGAAACACATACGATTCTCGAAAATTCTTAACGAAT
>OLON01001903.1_pt1 | contig 11369 bp, 8 predicted proteins | sample 1672691 | NCBI WGS metagenome assembly OLON01 (sample SAMEA3136714, study PRJEB25190) | human gut metagenome | biome: human gut; feature: human-associated habitat; material: faeces | place: Austria | collected 2013
TCCGGACGAACAGACGGTGCTTGTTGAAGCATTCAGTGATAAAGAGCTGCACGACGTCGTGAATGAGCTGTATGTGGACGACGCTGCAGACATGATTGAAGAAATGCCTGCAAACCTCGTCAAGCGCATTCTGCGACACACGGACGCCGAAACGCGCGTACTCATTAACCAGATTTTAAATTACCCCAAAGACAGCGCAGGCTCCATCATGACGATGGAATACGTCGATTTGAAGCGCGGCATGACGGTGGAGGAGGCGTTTGACCGCATCCGTGCCATCGGCGTGGAAAAAGAGACGGTGTACACCTGCTATGTCACGGACAGCCGCCGCAAGCTGAAAGGCATTGTGACCGTGAAAGACCTGCTGCTTGCCCCGAAAAACGAGCTGATCCGCAATATCATGGAAACGAACATTATTTACGTTTCCACCCATACCGATAAAGAAGAAGTGGCCTCCCTGTTCGGCAAGTACGATTTTCTTGCCGTGCCGGTCGTCGATAACGAAGAGCGCCTTGTGGGCATCGTCACTGTTGACGACGCAATCGATGTTATTCAGGATGAGGCAACGGAAGATATCGAAATGATGGCGGCTATCACGCCGACCGATAAGCCATACATGAAGACGGGCGTTTTTGCCACATGGAAAAAACGTATCCCGTGGCTTTTGCTCCTCATGATCTCCGCTACATTTACGGGCAGCATCATTACCTCGTTTGAAGATGCGCTTTCCGCTTCCATTGTGCTGACGGGTTTTATCCCCATGCTGATGGACACGGGCGGCAACGCGGGCAGTCAGGCTTCGGTCTCCATCATCCGCGGTCTTTCCCTCGGCGAGATCGAATATAAAGACATCGGGCGTATCCTCTGGAAGGAAGCGCGCGTGGCTTTTTTGTGCGGTGTTTCGCTTGCCGTCGCAAACTTTGTCAAATTGCTGCTCATCGATCGTGTGACCATCCCGGTCGCCATCGTTGTGTGCAGCACGCTTGTTGTAACGGTGCTCGCTGCAAAGCTTGTCGGCTGCTCGCTGCCGGTGCTTGCAAAGCGCATCGGTTTTGACCCGGCCGTCATGGCCAGTCCGTTCATCACGACCATTGTAGACGCGCTTTCCTTGCTGATCTATTTCCGCATTGCGTGCGCGGTGCTGCATATCGGTTAACTTTATCCATCAAAGGAGGCTGCTGTTATGAACCAAAAAGATATTGAAACGCTTGCAATCGCGCTGCCGGAAGACATTTTAAAGGCAAAATGGTGCGGCGATTTTGACCGCGCGTTCCACCTTATCGACCTATACCTTGCAAACGAGAAAGTCCCGGCATTTATGAAAACACGCCTTGCACTGGAGCGTGAGGTCTTGAAAGCACTGCCGACGGGCTACACATACAGCGAAGAAGACGCTTTGGCGCTCGTGCAGAAGGAAATTCCGGATTTCACGAAGGCAGAGCTTGACGCATTGCGTGACCGCGGCGCCATCGACTGGATCTACATCAACGGCAAAACGACGTATTCCCGCACGTTCTACGATACGCTTTTGGGCGTTTACCCGGATATCGCCACGCGTGCAGGCAAGCCGCCGAAGGACAAAAGTGATCGCGTGGAATTTCTGCGCCAAAATGTACGCGACATGAAGAAAGACGGCGACGCGCTGTGGAGCATTCAGCTGCGCGCCCAGTTCCGTCTGCATGACGATGTTTTCCGTCCCGGCGAAGAACTGACCGTGCATCTTCCCGTACCGAAGAACGCGATGAACATGCGCGACATTGAGATCCTTGCGACCTCCCACCCCATTTATAAGCTTGCAGATGAAAATGCACCCGCGCGCACGGTCTCATTCCGCGGCAAATTCGAGAAAAACGAAACCTTCTGGGTCGAATACAAATATCTTTCCTATGTGAAATACAACAACCTCGAATCCGCACAGGTCAGTGCAGAGCAGCCGACGTTCGATACCGAGGAGCTTTACCCACACATTCGCTTCACGCCGCTCATCCGTGCGCTTTGCAAAGAGCTTTCCGGCGATGAGAAGAACCCGCTTCTGCTCGCACGCAGATTTTACGACTACTGCACGAAGGTCGGTACATATTCGTATGTGCGCGAATACTTCACGCTGCCGGGCAGCATTCCGGATTATTACGGCGCGGGGCTGCACGGGGACTGCGGCGTGCAGGCGCTGCTGTTCATCACGCTGTGCCGCTGCGCAGGTATTCCTGCCCGTTGGCAGAGCGGCCTGTTCGTCACGCCGGACGACACCGGCTGCCACGACTGGGCGCAGTTCTACATTGCTCCCTACGGCTGGCTGTTTGCAGACCCGTCCTTCGGCGGCAGTGCGCACCGCATGGGCGACAGCGAGCGCAACGACTTCTACTTCGGCAATCTCGACCCGTTCCGCATGGCGGCAAACAGCGAGCTTCAGGCGGATTTTGACCCGCCAAAGACACAGCTGCGCATCGACCCGTTCGACAACCAGCGCGGCGAAGCCGAATACGCAGATGCCGGCATCCGCTGGATGGACAAGGAGTGCGACTGGAAGACCATCGAAATGAAGAAGCTCTCTTAATTTAAAACGTTAAATGCCCGCCGTGCTTTTGCACGCGCGGGTATTTTTGACCGTAAAGGAACAGATCTATGGAAACGAAACTCGATATTCTGCGGCGCTATTTCGGTTACACGTCCTTTCGCCGCGGTCAGGAGGAAATTGTAGACGCACTGCTTACGGGCCGCGATGCGCTGTGCGTCATGCCGACGGGCGCAGGCAAATCCGTGTGCTATCAGGTGCCGGCACTCCTGCTGCCGGGCATCACGCTTGTCATCTCCCCGCTCATTTCGCTGATGAAAGATCAGGTGGAATCGCTGACGCAGGCGGGCGTGCACGCGGCATACCTCAACAGCTCGCTCACCCCGGCACAGTACAGCCGCGCACTGCACAATTTATCCGAGGGGTTGTATAAGCTCGTTTACGTCGCGCCGGAACGCCTTTCGACCGAGAATTTCCGCACGGCCGTAGAGAACCTCAATATTTCTCTCATCGCCGTGGACGAAGCGCACTGCGTCTCTCAGTGGGGACAGGACTTCCGCCCGGACTATTTAAAGATTGCGGAATTTGCCGAAAGTTTGAAAAATCGCCCGACGATCGGCGCATTCACCGCCACGGCAACAAAAGCCGTGCGCAAGGACATTGCGGAGCACCTGCACCTCATTGACCCCGTGCGTATCACGACGGGCTTTGACCGCCCGAACCTGTATTTTCAGGTCGAGGCCACCCGCCGCAAGGACGACTTTGTGCTGCAATACCTGCGCGACCACCCCGGCGAGAGCGGCATCATCTACTGCGCCACCCGCAAGAATGTGGACAAGCTGCAGGAGCTTCTGACCGAATACGGCTTTGCGGCCACAAAGTACCACGCGGGCCTGTCCGCCGAAGCACGCCGCAAAAATCAGAACGACTTCATCTACGACACCGCGCCGGTCATTGTGGCGACGAACGCCTTTGGCATGGGCATTGACAAGTCCAACGTGCGGTTCGTGCTGCACTACAACATGCCCCAGAGCATGGAGAATTATTACCAGGAGGCGGGCCGTGCCGGGCGTGACGGGCTGCCGTCGCAGTGCGTGCTGCTTTTTTCGGCGCAGGACGTCATCATCAACAAATTCCTGCTGGACAAAAAGGATTTTGCCGAGATGGACGACGAGGAGGCCGACCTTTTGCGCCAGCGCGACCTGCAGCGCTTGCAGACGATGGAGCGCTACTGCCAGACGACGGAGTGCCTGCGCAACTACATTCTGGCCTATTTCGGCGAGCATCCCACCGCGCCGTGCGGCAACTGCGGCAGCTGCAACAACGATTTTGACGAGGTCGATATGACCGACGCCGCCAAGTGGATGATCAACTGCGTGGCCGAGCTGCGCGGGCGGTACGGCAAAGCAATTTTGTTCGGCACTTTACAAGGCGCGAACCGTGCGCGTCTGCGGGAGCTGGGAGCCGAGCGCTTCAAGAGCTACGGCCGGATGAAGGACACCCCGCGCGAGACGCTGGAACGCCTGCTGGCCCAGCTGCTGGAGGATGGATATTTGGTGCAGAGCGACGACCAGTACGCCGTGCTGCACATCGGGGATATTGCCCCGCTGAAGGCCGGCGGGCAGGTGCTGGTCAAGCTGCCGCCGCAGCGTGAGCCGGAGAAGGCCCGTGCACCGAAGCCGAAGCGCCGCAGCCCGATGGACGCGCTGACGAGCGCCGGACTGGAGCTGTTCAACCAGCTGCGCCAGCTGCGGTTCGACACCGCCCAGCGCGAGGGACTGCCGCCCTACGTCGTGTTCGGTGACAAGTCGCTGGTGGATATGTGCCTGCGCGCGCCGCGCCGCGCGGAGGATATGCTGGGCATCTACGGCATGGGTGAGCGCAAGTATGAAAAGTACGGTGCCGCGTTCTTTGCGGTCATTGACGCTTACCGTGCCGACCACCCCGACGCCGTTTTGAGCCTGGACCCGCCCGCACCGGAGCCGGAAAAGCCGCTGCCATCCGAGAAGAAGAAAAAGCCGCCGAAGGCCGAGCGCCCCGCGTTTTACCTGACGGCGGAGGACGCGCGCAGCTTCAACTATCAGGACAGCTATACCGGCGCGGAGCTGAAGGCCGCGCTGATCGAGGCCGCCGGTGACCCGGATGTGAAGGCACCGACCATCAAGGAGATCGACGAGTGGCTGTTGGCGCAGCGGCTCATCGGCATGGAGCGTCTGCCGACGAAGGGCTTTTACTACGTGCCGACCCCTTCCGGTGTGGACGCCGGTCTGCGCAGCGAGGACAAGGTCAGCGCCCGCGGCACACCGTATTCAGTGCTGCTGTTTACGCCGGAGGCGCAGCGGATGGTGGTGGAGCATTTTATAAAGCCGGACTAACCACAAACCGGCAGGTCCCTGCTTTCGCACACGGCCACGGCGGCATGTGGGCATGCCGCCCTACGTTCCACTTTCCCCGTTATACGTAGGGCGGGGTGCCCACACCCCGCCGCCAGTTCGCGGCATCTGCCGCTAATGAGTTTACATGCTCTTTTCGTCAACCTGCCCGTTCTTTCGTCAATTCTTTGTCATATTCGTCGATTGCGGATTTTTTGACACGATGTTAAAATATTAGCAGAGACCGTATACCAATTTATAAGGAGCACCCCATGGACAACGTGAAAATTCTCGAGGTCAAGCAGAGCATCTTTGCCTCCAACGATGAACAGGCCGCCGCGCTGCGGGCTGAGCTGAAGCAGGAAAAAATTTTTCTGCTGAATTTAATGAGCGCACCGGGGTCCGGCAAAACCACGACACTGCGCCGCACGATTGCTGCGCTGCAAAATGAGCTGCGCATCGGCGTGATGGAGGCCGACATCGACTCCGACGTGGACGCCCGCGCCATTGCCGAGACCGGCGCCAAGGCCATTCAGCTGCACACCGGCGGCATGTGCCATCTGGACGCCGAGATGACCCGGCAGGGACTGGCCGGGCTGGGCACCGGGGGTCTCGATTTGGTGATTCTGGAAAACGTCGGCAACCTTGTCTGCCCTGCCGAGTTCGACACCGGCGCGGTGAAAAATGCGATGATTTTGTCGGTCCCCGAGGGTCACGACAAGCCGCTGAAATATCCGCTGATGTTCCAGGTCTGCGACGTCGTTCTTGTCAACAAGATCGACGTGCTGCCGTATTTTGACTTTGACATGGACAAATGCCGCGAGTATGTGGCCCTGCGCAACCCGAACGCAAGGGTCATCCCGATCTGCGCCCGGACGGGCGAGGGCATTGACGAATGGGCCGATTGGCTAAAAGAGCAGGTTAAGGCGTGGCAGGCGTAAATAATCCAGCCGCGTTGTAGGGGCCGCACATGTGCGGCCCGCGGCCTTGCCGCAATCGCCCGTCCGCCATTTACAACCGGGCCGGGCATGCCCGGCCCCTACTGTGCAAAAAACGGAGCAACGGCACAAAAAAGGAGCACACCATGAGCAAACCCACTGCGTTCCCGCTGGATGAGAGCAGGCTGCCCTTCGAGATTCCGAGGGACGAGCCGTACCGCGAGAAAATTGCCAGGCTGGGCCAGATGATCACAGACCGCATCCCGGCCAAAAAGGGCATTCTGACGAAGGATGACCCCGAATACTGGGGCTTGGCGTCCATCGTGACCGACGAGATGGCGGACGTCGCCTTAAAAATGAAGGTCCGCAAGCCCATGACCCTGCCCGAGCTGGTCAAGGCCACGGGCAAGCCTGCCGGGGAGCTGGAGCCGCTTTTGCAGCAGATGGCCGTCGTCGGTCTGCTGGAGTACAACTGGGAGAATCCCCGCCGCGAAAAGCAGTACATCCTGCCGATGTTCGTGCCCGGCAGCGCAGAGTTCTTCAACATGAACAAGCAGCAGATCGCCGACCACCCCGAGGTGACAGCCTTCTTTGAGCGGATGACGTTTCTGCCGCTGGAGCACATCACCGCCATGGTGCCCCCGGGCGGCGCAGGCATCGGTATGCACGTCATCCCGGTGGAAAAAGCCATCGAGACCGAGAACCGGTCCGCCGACATTGAGCATATCTCTCACTGGCTGAAAAAGTACGACGGCAAGTATGCCGCCGGTCCGTGCAGCTGCCGTATGTCCCGCGCCGCCATGGGCGAGGGCTGCGGCGACGACCCCGACGACTGGTGCATCGGCGTGGGCGACATGGCCGACTACCTCGTCGAGACCAACAAAGGGCATTACGTGACCTACGATGAGGTCATGCAGATCCTGCAGAAGGCCGAGGACAACGGCTTTGTGCACCAAATCACGAACATCGACGGCGAGAACAAGATTTTTGCCATCTGCAACTGCAACGTCAACGTCTGCAATGCGTTGCGCACAAGCCAGCTGTTCAACACGCCGAACATGAGCCGCTCGGCCTACGTGGCGCGTGTCGAGCCGGAGAACTGCGTGGCCTGCGGGCACTGTGTCGAGTACTGCCCCGCGGGCGCGGTCAAGCTGGGCCAGAAGCTCTGCACGAAGGACGGCCCCATCACCTACCCGAAGCAGGAGCTGCCCGACGCCGTAAAGTGGGGCCCCGACAAGTGGGCCATCGACTACCGCGACAAGAACCGCATCAACTGCTATGACACCGGCACGGCCCCCTGCAAGACGGCCTGCCCCGCGCACATTGCCGTGCAGGGCTACCTGAAAATGGCCGCGCAGGGCCGCTACCGCGACGCGCTGGCGCTTATTAAAAAGGAGAACCCCTTCCCCGCCGTCTGCGGGCGCGTCTGCAACCGCCGGTGCGAGGACGCCTGCACCCGCGGCACCGTGGACCAGGCCGTTGCCATCGACGCCGTCAAGAAGTTCATTGCCGAGCAGGACCTGAACGCCGCGCACCGCTACGTGCCCGACGTTGTCCAGCCGTCGCTGCAGGGCCCGTGGCCGCAGAAGATCGCCATCATCGGCGGCGGCCCCGCGGGCCTGTCCTGCGCCTATTTTCTGGCAGTGCAGGGCTACAAGCCCACCGTGTTTGAGAAAAACGAGCGTCCCGGCGGCATGCTGCGCTACGGCATCCCTTCGTTCAAGCTCGAGAAAAACGTCATTGACGCCGAGATCGACATTCTGCGGGAGCTGGGCGTTGACATCCGCTGCGGTGTCGAGGTCGGCAAAGACGTCACGCTGGCCGAGCTGCGCCGGCAGGGCTACCGGGCGTTCTATATCGCCATCGGTTGCCAGGGCGGGCGCCGGGCCGGTGTGCCCGGCGAGGACGCCGCGGGCATTGAGACCGCCGTCCACCTGCTGCGCACCGTCGGCGGTGACGAGAGCCGCAAAATGACCGGAAAGACCGTCGTCATCGGCGGCGGCAACGTTGCCATTGACGCGGCGCGTGTGTCTCTGCGCTGCGGTTCCGACGGCGTGACGATGGTCTGTCTGGAGCCGCGGGACAAGATGCCGGCCTCGCCGGAGGAAATCGCCGAGGCCGAGGAGGAGGGCACCAAAATCACCTGCGGCTACGGCCCGAAGGAGTTCCTCTCCGAGAACGGCCATGTGACCGCCGTCGTGCTGAAAAAGTGCACCGGCCTTTACAACGCGGAGGGTCGTTTTGCGCCCACCTACGATGAAAACGATACCATCACCCTGCCGTGCGACAACGTTGTTTTAAGCATCGGCCAGTGCATCGAGTGGGGCGATTTGCTCAACGGCGAGGCCGTTCAGCTGGGCCGCGGCCAGGGCGCTGTGGCCGACGCGCTGACCTACCAGACCGCCCAGCCGGACATTTTCGTCGGCGGCGACGTCTGCACCGGGCCGCGGTTTGCCATTGACGCGATTGCTGCGGGCAAGCAGGGGGCAATTTCCATCCACCGCTTTGTGCAGCCCAACACAAGCCTGACGATTGGCCGCAACCGCCGCGACTTCCACGAGCTGGACAAGTCGAATCTGGCGCTGGGCGAGTATGACCGCGCACCGCGCCAGTCCGCCGCGCTGGATGCGGGCATTGACGCGCACCGCTCCTTCCGCGACGCACACCTGACGCTGACCGAGGATCAGGTCAAAATCGAGACAGCGCGCTGTCTGGGCTGCGGTGCCAGCGTTGTGGACCCGAACAAGTGCATTGGCTGCGGCGTCTGCACGACAAAGTGCGAGTTTGATGCCATCCGCCTGCACCGCGACCTGCCCGAGTGCAGCAAGATGGTTAGGAGCGAGGACAAGTTCAAGGCCATTCTGCCCTACATGGCGAAGCGCGAGATCAAGATCCGCTTTGCCAAGAAGGAGAAGTAATGCACGAGCTTGGCATTGTATTCCACATCATCCGCACGGTGGAGGACGTGGCCCGGCAGAACGACGTGACGCGCATCCGGCGCGTGACGCTGCAGCTGGGCGAGGTCTCCGGCGTGGTGGAGAGCTATCTGCAGGACTGCTGGAAGTGGGCGGCGGCGAAATCGGAGCTTTTGCCCGGCGCGGTGCTGACCGTGGAGACCATCCCAGCCGTGACCGTGTGCGAGGACTGCGGCCAACAGTACCCCACCGTGCAGTTTGGCCGCACCTGCCCCCACTGCCAGAGCCCGCGCACCCACCTTTTGCAGGGCCATGAGATGTTGATCAAAGAAATCGAGGCCGTGGAGACAGGACCCACCGCCCCGGAGAGAGCGTGAAGCTGCATGAAATACAAAATTTTCCGCATTGAGGAACAGCTGTACGGCTGCGAGGAGCCACCTGCCGACCAGCCGATTCTGGTTGACGTAGTGCTGGAAGGTGCTGACGGCACGCGGCGCGTGCTCCCCTACCCCGACGAAGCGCTGCGCCGCGGCGGGATGGAGGAAGGCGACAGCGTCGACTTGACCGACGGCATCCTTCGCAAGGTATAATTTCCCAAAAAACAAAAGGGGCTGTTGCGTGTGCAGCAGCCCCTTCTATGTTTTCACAAAGGTTATTCTTCCGTAGAAATATCGCGGCCAAAGTATTTTTCGCTCAATGCCTTCAGCGTGCCGTCGGCGCGCAGCTCGTCAATGGCGGCATCAATGGCCGTGCGCAGGGCGGCAGTCTCGTCGCCCTTGCGCATCGGGATGGCGATCTGGTTCGCATCGTCGGTCAGCACGGCGATCTTCACATTCGCGTCGGGGTGCTCCTTCGTGTAATCGTAGAAGGTCATCTCGGCGTTCAGCGTCGCGTCGATGCGCCCGCTCAGCAGCAGCTCAAACGTCTGGTTCAGGTCGTCAACGCCCGTCACCGTCGCGCCGTACTGCTCGGCCAGCTCGGCGTAGGTGCTGGAGATCGTGTTTGCGGTCTTTTTGCCCTTCAGGTCCTCCAGCGTGTTGATGCTGTCATCGTCGGCCTTGGTGATGACGGCGGTGCGGTTGAAGGCGTAGGGCGTCGAGAAGTCGTATTTTTCGGCGCGTTCGGGGGTGATGTCCACGCCGTTGACCATGATGTCATAACGACCGTCATCAAGACCGGCAAGCAGGCCGTCCCACTCGCCCTCGACAAAGTTGACCTCTACGCCGAGCTTTTCTGCGATGTTCTGCGCAACTTCTACGTCATAGCCGACAAGGTTATCATCGGCATCGTGGTATGTCCACGGCGCCCAAGTGCCTTCCATCGCGACCGTGATGGTGCCCTTTTCCTTGATCTGCGCGAGCAGGTCGTTTTCTTCCGCTGCAGAAGACTCGCTTTCCGCTGCGCTCGATGCAGAGGAAGCATCGCTGCTGCTGGCCGCACCGGACGTTGTGCCGCCCGAGGAGCAACCCGTAAGCACGACTGCCGTGAGCATCAGCACAGCCATAAGTAAAGAAAGTGTTCTTTTCATGTTCTCTTACTCCTTTGCTTAAGTAGGATAAATATGGATAACGGACTGACAAAAATCAATCCATGTCTCCCTGAATGGTGCGCAGGAACGCTTTTGTGCGTTCCTCCTTCGGGTTCTCGAAAAATTCTTTCGAGGAGCCTTGCTCGACGATAACGCCGTCTTCCATGAAGATGACCTTGTTTGAGACCGTGCGGGCAAAGCCCATTTCATGTGTGACGACGAGCATCGTCATGCCCTCATTTGCGAGGTCGCGCATGACGGAAAGCACTTCGCCGGTGAGCTCCGGGTCAAGCGCGCTCGTCGGTTCATCGAAGAAGATAATCTCCGGGTTTGTCGCAATGGCGCGGGCAATGGCAACGCGCTGCTGCTGGCCGCCGGAAAGCTGCGAGGGGTAATAATCGTAACGGTCGGAAAGACCGACCTTGTCGAGCGCTTTTTTGCCGATCTCAACGGCTTCCGCCTTGTGCATTTTGCGGGCGACGATGAGACCCTCTGTGACGTTCTGCAGCGCTGTTTTGTTTAAAAACAGATTGTAGTTTTGGAACACGAACGCCGTTTTGCGGCGCAGGCGCGCAATCTCTTTTTTGGTGATCTTATCGAATTCGAATTTTTCGTTATCAAAAATCAAGGTGCCGCTGTCGGCTTTTTCGAGGAAGTTTATGCAGCGCAGGAGGGTTGTTTTACCGGAGCCGGACGGGCCGATGATGGCGACCACATCGCCCTGCTCCACGTCGAGATCGACGCCGCGCAGCACATGCAGCTCGCCGAAGGATTTTTTAATGTCCAGAATTTGCAGCATAACTCAGCCCTCCTTGTGTCCGTAAGACGCGAGCTTCTTTTCGCCAAAGCGCTGCACCCAAGTGAGCACCGTGGAGAAAATGAGGTATATAAGGCCGACCTCAAGGTATAAAAGCAGCGGCTCATACGTGCGCGCCACGATGCGCTGTGTGACCATGAACATTTCCGTTACGGTGATGTTCGCCGCAAGGGAGGTGTCCTTAACCATGGAGATGAGCGAGTTGGAAAGCGGCGGGAACGCCGTGCGCATGGCCTGCGGCAGCACGATGCGGCGAATGATCTGCAAATAGGACATGCCCACGCAGT
>OLON01001914.1_pt1 | contig 11311 bp, 12 predicted proteins | sample 1672691 | NCBI WGS metagenome assembly OLON01 (sample SAMEA3136714, study PRJEB25190) | human gut metagenome | biome: human gut; feature: human-associated habitat; material: faeces | place: Austria | collected 2013
AAGTGATAAAACACAGAATTATAGCAAAGTCACCAAATTGCTAGTTAAGCCTAAAATATTCAAAAGCCGTATATTCTTTATATTCATTAGAATAATAGATATTCTTACTTTCATCATTGCTCACAAATACCTTTTTATTTTCAGTTTGCCACGAATTCAAAACATAAATATAATCTATTTTTTTATCCTCTTTACTTAATACTTCAGCCAACATTTTCGGAACAGGTTCCAATTGACTTAAATAATTTCCATCAACTGATGAATTTTTTTCAAAGTACCTTGTAACTCCCTTTTTACCAGGTAATGTACTCATCGCCAACAATAAAACATTCTTTTCATTTGGATTACTCTTAATATCTTTTACCAATTCCTGTAATTTATTCTCTTTTTCTTGTACCTTTAAAAAGTCTGGGTGCATTATAGGATCTAATTTTTCTTCAACTTGTTTTTCAACTTCTTTGACATTAATGCTACCTGTTTTTGTCGTAACACGATTTCTTGAATCTACAATTTCTACTTTGTAGTTTAACTCACCACCATGCTCAAGTGGATCTGTAATAAATTCTTCCCCAAAATAAGTCTTGCCTTCTAGAGATGTTTGAATGGATTTAATGGTTGCACCACAAGATCCATTCACATGAATTTTGAATTTTAATCGATCTTCATTTGGCTTAAATTCATCTAATTTTGAACCGTCTTCCTTTGCGACTTCAACCAATTCAATCACTGATTTATAAGTTTCTGGAATAACAATACGAATATTTGAAATAGTATCCGAGCCAATAAATTCTCCATTATAATATGTATCTAATCTAAAGGATACCAATCCTTCTGTTTGAGTTGATAAGTCATTCGCAAAACTTAATGGAATTGTATATGCATATTCAAAAGAAGTTTTTCCACTATCAAAAGAAGCAATCTTTTCCTCTTTTCCATTCCAATCCACATAGATTTCATGCGAAAACTCATTTGATTGACTTTTACCTAAAATTGTAATGATTTCATTTATATCACATTCTTGTTTATCTACATTGATTTTTGAAGGTGTTTTTTCAATGAATTTAAATGATTCCAACTTATCCTTAATACAATCCAATTTTGTATTCACAATCCACACAAGATCATTTTTTTGAATTTGAAATGTTTTCCAACAAACAATCTAAAGCAGCCTTTGAAGTAGAATCTTCTAAATCCAAATCATCCAATCCTTTGACAACAATCAATCCATGTTGATTTTGAAGATTCTCCAATTCAATTAATTTTCTAACATCGACTTCTTCAACAAACGTTGAATAAATGACATCATAATTTTGAGAATTTAAAAGTCTTGCGTAATCTCTCGCAAAATCTTTAACTAAAGAATCATTATTCGTTTCAATACATAAGTTATACGTATTTCTTGAAACGTCATGCTCTTTATTGGTCTGGACAAGATTCAAAATTGTTTTAATACTTGTATACTTCGAATATTTATCTTCAATATCCTTTTGAACATCTTCACTCAATTCTCTTTTCCAATATACTGGAATCGATTCAGGCGTCACATTTCCATCTTGATTCAATTTCATTGATTGACGAATCAAACGTTTTATTATACCTTCTACAAAAGCTTCTCCTTGTAAGTCTGCTCTATGATAAACAGTACGAATCCATTCTTCATAGGTTGGTAAAAAAGTATTTTTATCATATGTTAATCCACTATTTTCTAAAGCATATTCAGCTCCTGAAATAATTTCAGAAATTGAATATGGCTTCAATCGAATCACAAAATCAAACGTATTAAAGAAATCATTTGAATATTGTTTGCGTAATACATCCCCGTGTTCTTTCGTTGTTAAAAAAATTGTAAAGATATGCGAATCCTTTAAATTTTGTTTTAACAATTCCCACTTGTCCTTATTGATTTCATCCTCTTCAATCGCATCAATCACAACACAATTTATAGTTTTCGTCATCAAATATTGTTTTAAAAATAAAGACAATGGTCTTCTTGCAGGATAAGAAATTAGATTCATCCCCTTTAAAAGTTCAATGACATTTTTAGAAAACTCCTCCAATTTCAACACATCATCCGATTCAATATATAGACTCATCTGATTTGTTCCACTATTTCTTAATAAATTTTCAAGTTCGACAACTTGTTCATGAACTTCCGGATTCAACATGCCCTTAAATACTGAATCCACCATATTATTTTCCATACATATAAACTCCTTTGATACTTAAGTTTATTATAATCTTTCTATTCCAACAGAAACAAGATTATATTGAAAAATCTAACCATTTTAATATAATCCCATCCAATTATTCATATAGTAAAATAACGATTCATTTTTAGCTTTTAACTTCTCTGGAAAATTCACATAGTAATCCCCGGCATCCGCAAAGAATTCAGCTGGATCATGCGAACTATATTCTCTAAACAACATTGGATTTTCATTAAAATAATTGATGAAATCCTGACGAACAGAAACTCCCATATACGATGTATATCCATTGGCCATAGAATAATCAAAAATATGTGTCAATTCATGTGTAACTGTTTCTTGATCATAATCCGTTAAATTTAATGGAACAAATATATTCATATCATCACTGCTCGCAAAGGCATACGCATCATCATCCAAAGACATATCATGTGTTTGTTTAAAATAATTCATATTATTTTCATCACAAAGATTGATCCTAGCACATCGATTTAATAAAACAGCCGGCTGACTACGAACATACGTATCAATATATGTATTGACATCTCCTGTTTTAAATGTATTACCAGAAACTACATTAATAGGTGGTAATCCCTCTAAATATAGAACCTGGTCTTGAAAAGGTGCATTATAAGCAGCCTCTGCCTCTTTTGCACGCTGTTCTTCTAATGCAAGTTGTTCATTATATAAAGTTAAACCTTCATCATACGCCAATTTTGCTGGTTGACTTACAAATATTGCACTTAAAACAATTCCAATAACCAAACAAAGCTTCAAAGGCTTCTTCATCCCCTTATGACTATCCACATAATCGAGCATCGATCTATATTCAATATTCGAAAGATCTGCCTCATTTTCAAATCCATTCTGATCTAAATATTCCTTTCTCAACTTTTGAATACACTTTTCAGACTTACCATATGAAAGTACTAAATATAACCCAACTGCCAATAAAGCCATAATAACACCATACTTAGGATCCATTTTTGTAATGATGGCACGATCCATTAAACTCAAGTTATTTTCACCAACTAACTCTCCATAGTTTGTGATAAAACCATAAACTAATCCAAATAATGCACTTGAAACAATAATCTTTTTAAACATATTTCTATCCACCTATCCCTTCTAACAATTCTGGACAATTCTTTTTATAAAACGCAAACAAATCATAAATAACCATATTCAAATCAATCCCATATGCCTTGATCACTCGACACAATTCCATAGGTTTCACTCGAACCTGATTTTTCTCCATCACAAATGAATTCAAATCATCTAATCCATATAAAACATCATCTGCACCTACACTCACATCACTAGCCGAAGGAAACACAACCAACCCATTAATAGGTACAGAAAGTTTTCTTTTCTTATTCATTCCAAACAAGATTTTCTTTTGATTACGCATCTGCAAAATAGGATTACGCATAGTTCTTTCAAATCCATTATTTTTATATTGTTTCCAAACACGATCACTACAATCCCCTTCAATTAAACCCTTATGATTCTTCACTTCCACAACATACATTCCATAAGGACTCATCACTAAAGCATCCACCTCTGAATGATTCTCACCATAAGAAACAGGAACATTTGTCGCCGCAACATATTCATTTGGCAATTGACTCAATGTATTAAACACTCTATTTTCTCCACTTACTCCACTAGCCAAAATTCTAGCCTCATTCATCACATTTCCATGTTTATACATTAAATACACTAAGCTCAATACACCAAATCCAATCACACACCAAGACACTACAGAAAATGGAACCACCATCACACAAACAATCAAACCCAAAGTCAACAAGATCCCCATATTACGAATCCAACAAGCCTCTTTTACTAAACCATCATATTTATCTTTATTTTCATTTCGATTATGAAATACATAAGCCATTACTTATCACTCCTTTACTACTATTACATGTAGAAAAAAAGCAATAAATTAACCAGTAAAACAAAAATAAAGCATAAAAAAAAGAATACTATTTCTAGTATTCAGTAAAGCAATCCTATAAGTATCATATTTCCCTAGAAGAATTAAAATCAGATAATTTTGATATTGAATCATGTGTCGATCCTTTATAAGTATCATATTTCCCAAAATACCTAAAAAAAAGAGTGGAATAATTTTTACTCTGTGTCGATCCTTTATAAGTATCATATTTCCCAGATTACACAGGAAGAAAACTATCGTATGAAGACCCAGTGTCGATCCTTTATAAGTATCATATTTCCCCGGGAGGTATAAAAATGATGAACAGAGGATTGAATGACAGTGTCGATCCTTTATAAGTATCATATTTCCCCATGATGAATTTAAAACAAATTAAGGAGACTAGAAATGTGTCGATCCTTTATAAGTATCATATTTCCCTTACTAAATATAGCACATTTTGGACTTTAGTTGATAAAAATATTGAAAAATGGCTGAATTTAGCCTGTTTTTTTCGACCACCTCGGTATTTTGTGGTGTTTTTTGTGCTCAAAATCCTTCAAAATAGGTCGATGGTCGAAAAATGTAGGTTTTAGTTCACTGGTTTTAAAATCATAAAGCCTAGTCTTTGTATTTCTATATTTGTATAGATTGTATCGTTATTGATAATGTTTATAAATTCATTTTGCATTGGCAACATTGTATTAAGAGTATACTCTTTTGTGTTGACTACGATATAGAGTGTTTTATTTTCATTAGCTCGTTTCATAATTAATAATTCATTATGATGGATCCATTCAATGCTTCCTTCATTAGCTAATACTGGATGTTCTTTTCTGAGTTTTATTAATAATTGAGTCATATAATAAATGTCTTCATAAGACTCCTTTGGTTCTTGCCAATTTGTTGGTCTACGATTATCTGGGTCTGAACCACCTTCCATATATCTTTCCGTACCATAATAAATGGATGGTGTACCATAGAATGTTAGTAACAACAACAAGCATAGTTTCACTTTATCTTTATCATTTTGACAAATGTTACGAATACGTGGTGTATCATGAGAATCTAATAGTGGCATAGATGATTTTAGTTGTTTTAAAGTATAGGCATGCATCAACTCATCTATACTACTTCTATATTTCCAAATATCATGATTTGAATCACATACAAATGCAAGTATTGCTCTAGAAACTGCATAATTTGTAACTCCATCTAATGCATTGTTACTGATCCATTCTGTCGCATTATGCCATATTTCTCCAACGATATATGTTTCTTCTTTATAATTATGAATATAATTATTCAACCTTAATAACATACCATCACTAATTTCATTGGCAACATCAAGTCTCCATGCATCCACACCTAGTTCCATCCATTTTTTAACAACTTTATTAATAAAATAATCAGCTGTTTTAAAATTCTCTGTTTCAAACTTAGGCATAGAACGAATCATCCCAAACATCTCATATCTTAAATGACCCTGTTTATCTTCTTCAATTTTAAACATAGGCCAATACTCAGATTTTTTTCGTTTTTCTATAGCATCTTTAAACATTTCATTTTCATCACTACAATGCGTAAATGAAATATCCAACATAACCTTCATACCTAAATCATGCGCTTTGTCACACAACTCTTTAAAATCTTTTTCTGTACCTAGTTCTGGATCCACCTTCATATAGTCAATCACATCATACTTATGATAGGAGTGTGCATAATAAATAGGATTTAAATACAAACCGTTAATACCAAGTTCATGTAAATAATCCAACTTATCAATTACACCCCTCAAGTTTTTATTGAATCGAGTAGGCATGATTTGATACCAAACTACATTTCCAACCCACTTAGGCTCCTTAAAAATATTAGACTCCGTAATATACGGAATGAAGAACATAGAAAGATCATCATCACGATAATTCTTTGTGAATCCACTTTCACTAAACTGTAAACATTCATAGTCATCATAGATTTTAAAATAATACTTTAATCGATGAGATTCACAAGAAAGTACAACGCTAAAATAATACGAATCAAATGTTTCTCCTGTACGCTTCATATCCACTACATAGTTTGGCCAAACTAAACCATTTGAACCTTCATATCGAATATATGGATCATTATATACAACTTCGACTCTACGAATATCTTTTCCAGTTTTTAAACGAATACAAACATGACATTGATCAATCAAATCACAATCAATCTTTTTATAACGCCCATTAATATGAACAATTTCATTCGTTCTCATATCTAATACTCCATAAATTTAATAAACTCAAATTCACTTTCACGACGCGTATTCTTGTTTTCATCCACAAACTCAATGGTTCTTCTATCACTTTGAGCTGCAACAACACGAATACCATGCTTCTTCAATAATACAATCATTCTATATGTAAAGATAAATTCCCCTTGTACCATCACAACCACATCTGAATATTGTTGAATCTTATTAAAATATTCTTCAACCAATTCATCCAATTCTTCACTAGAGATATGTGGAGAAACAGCCGGAAAAGGCAAATCCACTATTTCTCCATATTGTCTAGCCGCTTCTTTTTGTGCTTCAGACCATCTTGTAGATGTATGATTCGATAAGTTAATAAACATCATAAACCTCCCCTTTATTCAATTATATGTTCTAAATTAAACAAATTCTTTAAAAGTATCATAATCTATCTATAGATAAAATATGCATCAACTATTTAGGCTTCTTTTCATAACATGTTTCCATCATTCCAAAGCCACAAGATCCTTTTGAAGATAATCCTGAGTTATAAATAAGATTGAATATATCTTGAGACACATTAACTTTCATCTTTAGATTAAATGATTTGTAGTAACAATCCTTATATTTAACCATTCTTTCTTTTACATCTTTCACTTCTAAAATTTCAAATGTTGGATCATTTATAATTAGTCCATAAGCCTCAATTTTATTAATTAAATTCTGTTGAATCAACTCACTAAACTTATCATCATATGGCGAATAGTATGTTGTGAAATCATCTTGCTTTGAATATACACTAATAGGAGAAAGTGTTTTCAACCAAATTTCCTTATTCCTTATAAACGGTGTTTCCATGATTCGAACAAGCTCAATTTTTACTTTTTGATTATTCATAAACAAATATTCATTCATTAATAAGAAATTGTAAACTTCTTGAAGAAACTCTTCATCCATTGAACTTATATAGAAACAAAAATGATCTTTAAAAATAATTTGTTTCTTCTGAATAGTGAAAGGACCAAATAGATTACTAAACACAAAAAGTTTAAATGTCTTTTCATCTTTTTTATAACCTACATTATGATAGAATTCTCCTTCAGAATTTTTATTAAGCATGTTGTAAATTGTACCTTGCAGAATATGATTATATCCTATTGGCAACACAAAATTTTCTTTACTCAAATCAATCTTCAATCTCAAGCTGTCCACCCCCCATATAATTATATTTACCAATACCACTCACAATAAAATCTATTGGCAAATCATTTATAGATCCATGAATTCCCATATAACCATTCACATTATGATTATGCATATCTCTCATAGTAATTTCTTTACTTTGTTTGGCATCCAAACCTTCTATATTTTTATAGTCCGTTTCATAATGTTCGTTGTAATAGATTATCATATTATTTATTACTTCTTGAAGATTTTCACTTTCAACAATAGATACCACATTAAAAGATACATCTTGAATTTCATTAATCACATTTGTAATGATATTTTTCAAATAAAAGGGTATCCCACATATAGATTGTTTACAATATTGTTTAAAAAACAATTCAATATAAGCTGCATTATTCCTTTGGTTACCTAAAATTATAAAATCCAATTGTAGTTCTTCTCCCTGGCGAAAAAAACTTTTTTCAAATATATTCGAATGAATAAAGATGCCAGGATACATCCTTAAATTTTCTCCTGACACCTTATAATATGTGCAACTTTTCTGCATCGGACAAGTATAACACTTACCCTCAATATTTACACAACTAAGTTTACGAACCATATTTAAAAATTGTCTGTATACAACTAATTTTGGATTCTTATTAAATTTAGCTCCTAAAGGAAAGGAAATCAAAACACTTTCTCTAATCATCAAATGATAATTTAATAACACCAGGGAAGAATGCTTCTTCGTTTTCATTTATATAAATCGTTCTAGAACAAGGGAACAATTCCATTTTAGCGTCTTCTAATTCTTCTTCAGTTGGACTAAACAAATTTTTGAAATTCTTTTTGAAGAAATCTTTATCCATTTTTTTGAACAATAATCCTAATCCTTTAATGTTCCAGTTCGTATTTTTTCCAACACGCAAATAACAGGATGTCTCAGATTCGTGATACCATAATGTATCTGTAACAGTATTATGTATATCGTAATCGTACGTATCTTTTTCATATATACTATTTAATTTTTCATTAAAATCACTTTTTAAACAATCCTTAGAAAATTTATTACAAGCTTGAATAATATTTTCCTTTTGAAATCTTGAAATAAAATCTTCCATGTATGACATTCCTTCATATTTATCTAGACGTCTATTGTTACTATCAAACTGAATAAAATTTCCTCTTGAAGATTGATTTGAAGCAATACATTCAAAAGCACATATAGGTTGAGGCCTTGTTTTATTTAATCTTATCCCTTCAAAAATTGACATATTATTAAAAGTAATGTCGCTACATAATAAGCATGAAAATACATCGTATAAAAATTCTTCGCATTCCGTTTTATCAACATCAAAAATCATTGATAAATATGTGACTTCATTACTATATTTTTTTATGTCAGTCTTGGATTGAAGCTCTTTTTTAGGTAAATTATCTTTAATGCACTCATCATAATAATCTGTTAAGAATGAATAAATTACTACATTTTCAATTGCGCCCTTAATAGTACTTCCAGGAATAATTGGCTTATCCAATGCCTTTACCTGTTCAAAAACATAGTTATTTCCAATATTCCCCTCTTTTTTTAATGCATATACACTTTTAATTTCTTTATAGTGTACATTCTTTCGAAATAATTCAATCATTTTTTTCTTAGTATCTTTTGACTGATCAAATGATTTCAAATCATCATAAAGAGTATAAGTGTTTAATCCATCTGGCATTTTCAACAATAAATCTGTAATTAAATAACGATAATAATTCCCTTTCCATTCATCATATAGAAACGGCATATTTTTTTCTCCCGTTCCCACATGAACAGGAGACACAACATCAATTCTCATATTGTTTTCCTCCTATAACACAAATCCAATACCGTAATGATATAATGGATTTTCATCATTCGATACATTTAACAATTGACCGTAATACTCTTTCTTTTCAATTGGAGCCATCAAACTTCCTTCTACCAATTTAGAAATCTTTCCAATAACATAATTTTTATATTCATTTGAAGAATGATATTGGTTACTAAAGACACCATAGAAAGAATTGTCATAATCAAATTCATTTTCCATTGGTAAACACTTTGACAATAAAACAACATTCGGATTTACATTGTCATAATTGTATTTTTTATACTCTACATATTTAAATACGTTATTGCCTGTTGAGCCTTTACTGCCAATTGGAAAATACTCAATATATTTCAATACATCTTCAACTTTATGCATATCCAAATCCGTTTTCACAAACATAAAGAACTTTTGTCCTTGTTTATGAAAAATAGACTGATCATAGTACAAAGAACGATTTTCACCTTCAATATTTAATTTATCAATTCTTGCATGCGTTACTAGAATATTTTTTGTTTCGTACACATTCTTTTGACTATTATTACGCTTTAAAATACCGCCATCAATTTGAAATGCATCTGGATTTTTCAATTGTTCACTCTTCAATTCATCAATCTTATTCGCAAAAATATAGTCTTTCATTATACCTTCTGCGATATAGGAGATTTTTTTATACTTTTTCAATTGAGATAACACACCAATCTGTTCACTTGGAGAACTCTTTAATGTCTGTTCATTTACTAAACTAACATCAAATAAACTCTCTTTAATCATCGGAAATAATCCTTCTGGAAATAATGAAGAGTGTACAAACAATGGATGTCCTTCCTTCAAAGAAGAAATGTATTCATTAAATTTTTCATCTCCATATACATTTTTATAAATGGAACAAATTACGCCAAAAATAGTTTGTGCATCGGGAAGTTTATTGATTCTAGACTTACATTCAAATTCAACCCTATACGTTTTCATTCATCAATGCTTCCTTCCATTGTAACTTCCCTGATTCAGAATCTAGATTCAACACTTTTACACGACCATATCCTCTTGAACCACTACCACCAATATAATTCAATTCTAATAAATTCAACGCTTTTTCAATATCTGATTTCATTTTTTCTTCATCATCACCATCAAATACAGTTAATACGATTTGACCTTCAAACTCAGCTCCTGCAGGAACACGCTCAATAAAACGAGGACTCTTAGCTGTACCTTTTAATTTATCAATTGAGTTTTCTGCTTTGATTTCTGTATAAACACCATCCCCTAAGATGTCCGTAATTTTTCTTGCAGAATCTTCTGTTAAAGTCATATCCCTAAATAATGCACGTGTAATAGAAGGTGTATTCGGATCCATTTCAACACTTTCAAATAGATTTCTTGTCACATCATTACGAATTGTAATATCATCCCATCAATCATTTCATCATCATAAGTTAATAATGATCTTAATTTTCCTTTTAATGAACTTCCAGGAATAACAGGACGTTTTGTCAACGGATCTTTAAATACCGAAGAATCTGCACCTCCAATATCAAAAGAAGAATCTGATCCACCAATATGCATTCCACTCAATAATCTTATTTGTAAATCCACTGTTAAAATTTTCTTAATCATCTTTTTATCCTCCTATTCCTCTGAATCATCTTTCTTATTTAATTGAACATGATACGCGATGATACTTGTAAATAAAGTGTCGAATACTTGAATATCTTCTTCTGTACGAATTGTACGATCCGAAATATGCATCTTCATAAATTCATAGTAATAATCATATTTAGCCGATTCACTTTTACCCAAACGGCCACAGTTATATGCTGTCATTGGTAATAATACAAATAATCTTTTTTGTGAAGTTTTAAAATCATTATTTCTTAAATTGACTAAAATACCT
>OLON01001916.1_pt1 | contig 11306 bp, 12 predicted proteins | sample 1672691 | NCBI WGS metagenome assembly OLON01 (sample SAMEA3136714, study PRJEB25190) | human gut metagenome | biome: human gut; feature: human-associated habitat; material: faeces | place: Austria | collected 2013
GAATTTGGCTGAACTAGTTTGACTTTAGGTGGCTATTCTCGCCCGACGCTAACAGTGATCTGTCCATGATACCGCCCGTTGCTGGAGTCTTTTATGGTTGGCTCCCTGGCTGAGCCAATCTCATTCCCCCCTTTGAGACTGATTGGATCATGCGGTCGAGGCGATCCAGCAAGTCGTCGTAAGTAATGATGTCGGTAACTCGGCTGTATTGGCGTCTTATCAGGTCGAAATCTCTGCGTTCCTCCTCGTTTAGCTCGCAATGACCCATAATAAGTAGGCCTCTCGGAGACAGAAACCTGATCTTTACTCCATCAGGAAGCTTATCGTGATATTTCTCGGTCAAAGTCTTTTCGCCGGCATTTCCCCAATTGAGGAGGAGGTGTATGTATTTCTCGATCTGAAAGACACCGCCGCGCAATTCTCGCGCAGGAACATAGTTGTCTCTATATTTCCCCGCCATGAGGAGATGCCTTTTTGCAAAAGCTTTTTTGATCTCGATCACATCGGCGTTCCCTGATGCGTCTATAAGAAGGTAGTCGATCTTTCTGATTTTTCCTGTTATTACGTCCTTGATGGGAACCTCTGAGAGTACGGCAACATACTGAGGAAAGAGGAGCGGGAGAAGCCCTATCAGCCCTTCTTGCCAATCTCGCTCTGGAATACATTCGCCTTCGTTGATCATCTGTTTCAGCATTCCTGCGGCCTCGCTAAGAGCTTCAAGCCTGAAGCTATCTATGGCTTCAAGTGAAAGGGACGTTGTCGGCCTGGTCTTGCGGCCTTTGTTTCTAAACGATTTGGAGAAGACGGAACTGTAGTCCTTCTTGAATGTGAGATAGTCTTGGAGGCAGGATTCGATCGTCTTCTCCCCGTAATGCTTGAGACGAGTTGTATTCGGGAATTCTTGCAATAAGGCCTCGTACTCCTCTATTGGTATCGACCCTTCGTCTTGTGTTCCGATACGTATTTGGCGCTCGTTCGCGTTAAGCATTTCGGACACCATTTTGAAGACGGAGGTCCTTTTCTCATAACCTGACGCGAAAAAGTTAAGACCAATATTCACTTCTGCTCCTATGAGAACATCCTGCTGAATGTCAAGGACTCTTCCACTGATCAAATAACAGTCGGCGTATCTTTTTCCCAAGCGGAATGTGAATACATCCTCCGTGGTTTCTCCGTCCACGAGATCTGCTTGGCTAAAAATGAACACATGCTTTATTCGAACTGTTAGCCCATGGGAGGACGAGGGACGCAAGTGTTTGAGGTGGTGGGGGAGTTCGTCTTCCCGATATTTTACCAGCCCACCATTTTCATTGAACTCAATTCCTAATTTTGCACTGATCAGGTCGTTGTTAAAGGACGGAATATATCTGACCAACAGTTCGGAATCGCTTTTTATAAGCTCAAAAGATTTCATTTTTACCTCCTACTCAATGGGCGCAAAGATGCAGGATCGCAAGCCTGCTCGTATGAGCTCGAGTAAGGGACTCTCTTCTGCGGCTCTTTGATCTCGATTTTCCGTAAAGGCGCAGAAGAAGTGCGCAGCTCTGCATTTGCGCGCATCTTGACTATCGTATTTCGGCAACGTCTTGAGATTGCCCCGATCTGCAAGTTATTTTACGATAATGAAATACCTGCTACAAGTAGTGTAGAAGCTCTCAAGAGTAGCGTCAGCCGTGCTTTTCAGAGATCGCTTAAACACTTTTCATTTTGCGTGAAGATTTAGATTCATGATACGCGAAGACGCGATTTCGAACTTAACCGAATAGGCAGGCGGCCTTCTATCTCGCGATACAGATGCCACAAGATAGGGGGCCAAGTATGGTTCGCCCCAATCGAGAAAACTTTCAAAAATTTCTTCCGAAGGTGCCTTCCCCTTCCTCCCGATTTCAGTCCGTTCCCAATGGAGGGGCGTTTACGCCCCCCCATTGGGAACCTTGAAAACCGAATACCCGACGCAGCTGGAAAGGTCAAGAGCGCGCCACGCGATGAGGGACCTCGTGCGGTGTCGGGAGTCGTCCCATGGGACGGCGATGGGGCGGCGCGGACTTCGATCGCACGCTGGTTTCGTGCGATCGCGCTGCCGCTCTTACATAGATTGCTTGCAACGTTTTAAAGGAGGACTGTCTATGGAGAACCTGATTAAAAGGGGTCAGGTGCGATACGCGATGCTCGAGCCAGTGCTTGGCAGCGAGCAAGGGGGGCGCCGCCCCGTTATTGTCGTTTCGAACGATATGGGAAATCGTCACGGGCCGACTGTTGTGGTGGTGCCTGTGACGACGGGACCGAAACCGCTGCTGCCTACCCATGTGCGCGTTGGCGGTCGGGCCGGTTTGGAGGCGCATTCGATCGCCTTATGCGAGCAGGTGCGCACCATCGACAAGAGACGCTTGTCGGCCCCGCTCGGCAAAATCGGTGCCAAGGGCATGGCCCTCATCAGCGCCGCGCTGGAGACGGAGCTGGGCCTTGCCCAGGACGCCGAGCTCATCGTGCTCTGCCCCGCCTGCGCTGATGATTTTCGCAATGCGGGGCTCTTTCATGTCCGCCGCGCCAATCCCGGAGAGCCGGCGTGCGAATACTGCACCGTCTGCTGCACCAATCGCGGCTTCGAGTACGTCCTAACTCGCAAGCGGGGCGAGTGACATGACCCCGCGCGCAGGTCAAGCCTGCGATTCCGTGAATCGCAGCGTGGAGCGCCGCGGCGGCGCCCCCTATCATGGGCAGCCGTCAAGCCGCGTTTCGCCTGACATGGAGCTCCAGCCAGATGAATACCTGTTCGTTGACGACATCCGCTCTCTGCTGAAGTGCGGGGACACCAAGGCGCGCCTCATCATGCGCGCCCTGCCCTCGGTGCGCATCGGCAGCCGCGACGCGGTGTCCAGGGCCGAACTCGACGCCCACATCAACGAGCACGGCGGCATTCAAGTCAAATGGCCGAGGAGAAAGCGTTAGGCAATGGATTGGAAGAAGAAGCTGCCGGGAAAGCTGATCGACATAGGCAAGAAACAGATCAACGAGTACAAGCGCGGGAAGGTCTACTACATCCGATGGAACTGCAAGTACGAGGGCGAGGACGGCGCGATATTCTGGGCCTGGTCGCCATCTAGGACGGTTCACGGGCGCAGGGCCGATGCCGAGAGCGAGGCCGAGCGCTACAAGATGGAGCTGGAGTTGCTGCTTGGGAGGAACCGCGACAGAGCCCCCTTGTCCTACTGGATCAAGCTGCTCCGCGAGAAGCGCCTCGCCGAAGGAGCCCGCGATGACTCACGTCTCTCGCCGCTCACGCTCGAGCGCGAGCGCTACGACTTCGATAGAATTGAAAAGTACTTTGGAGCCCGAACCCTCAGCGAGACGACTGTAGGCGTCATATTAGACACCTACGATCAGATGCGAGACGACGGCGTGTCGCGACACGATCTGCACCGCGCCCACGGGAAGCTCTCGGCTGTGTTCGAATTCGCCATCGCGAAATTGGCCCGCGACGACTCGTCGGCCATTTTCGCCAACCCCTGCAAACTTGACGTGGTGAAGAGCGAGGCGAAGAGGCCCAAGGGCAAGAAGCGCGTGCCCCTGACTCTCCGCGAGGCGACCGATCTGATCCGAGCATTGAAAGGAGAGCCCATCACTGGTCACCGCGTCGTCGTGTGGCTCGCCCTCGTGACGGGGGTTCGACGTGGGGAGGCTCTTGGCCTCGTTTGGGGTTGCGTCAATCTTGAGGAGAAGACCATCTTGGTGCGCGACCAGTACGCGAAGGACAAAAAGCTTCGCGACGCCAAGACAGACGAGTCGGAGCGCTTCATTGTCATAGACGACGCCACTGTGGCTTATCTTGGGAAATGGAAGTCCCTGCAGCGGGAGCAGCTTGCTGAGTTGGGGCTCGAGCAGACGGCGAAGACCCCGGTCTGCATGGACGCAAACGGAGGGTTCATTTCCCCCGACAACTTCAACAAGTGGCGCCGCAGGTACTTCGTCGATCATGGGTTAGGCACATTCAGCATCGACAGAGTGTACACGGATCCCGCTGGGTGTAAGCGCCATCTCTACAGTGGCTATGAGGGCAAGGACCTTCATTGTTTGCGGCATACCCAGGCCACCCTGCTTGTCGCCAACGGCGTGGACGTCAAGACGGTTCAAGGGCGACTCGGGCACAGCGATTCGTCTGTGACGATGGACATCTACACTCACACGGTCAAGGAGAATGATCGCGAGGCGGCCGATGTCATCGGAAGGATTCTGACCAGTGTGTAGCCGCCGTCTTTTGGTTCCCTTTTGTACCGGCAAGCCATCATGGAACAACGGCAACCATCAGAAATCATCAGACAAAGAGCGTTTGTCCTGATGAGGGGCATGTTGGCGAGGGAAGTTGCCCAAGGGCCTTTTGGCCGTCGTTCAGATTCGAACTGCTCGCGATCAAAGGGCATTTCAGCGGTGCAAAATACTCCAAGCGGGTGTTTGTCCGTAGTATAATCTCTGAAGGCTTTCTTGGGTCGGGCTGCTGCTGCAAACCGAAATGCGTTCGGGACGCAGAGGCCGCAGGTTCAAATCCTGTCAACCCGACCATCGAATTCAAGAGCCGGCCCCGCGCCGGCTCTTCTTGTATGGAAGGGAAATGCTCATGCGCATACTGGTCGTGAATGCGGGTTCGTCGTCGCTGAAGAGCCAGCTTATCGAGACTGACGGCAAGGTTTCGCTCATGAAGTGCCTGGCCGAGAAGGTGGGAACCCCCGACGCTTACATGAACGTGGCCTTTGCGCCCGATTTCCAGAAGGTCACCTATCATGTGGCGGATATGACGGTAGCCGAGTGCCTGAAGAAACTTTTGGAAGCGCTGGTGGACGATCCGGAGAGTCCCATCAGCGACCTTTCGCAAATTGACGCCATCGGCAACCGCATCGTGGCCGGCGGCGAGTACTTCACCAAGTCCGTCATCATCGACGGGCCGGCCCGCGAGAAACTTGAGCTGTGTGAGGAGCTGGCGCCGCTGCACAACCCGCCGGCTGACGCCTGCATCGATATGATGGCCGCGCTCATGCCAAGCACGCCCCAGGTCGCCGTCTTTGACACGGCCTTTCACGCCACCATGCCCGCGAAGGCCTACATGTACCCGCTGCCGGCTCGCTACTACGACGATTATCGTATCCGCCGCTACGGCGCTCACGGCACGAGCCACCGCTACGCGGCCCAGCAGGCGGCGAACCTGCTCGGCCGTCCGCTGCGCGACTTGGGCCTCATCACGTGCCACCTTGGCAACGGCGGCTCCATTACGGCGGTCAACCATGGGAAGTCCATCGATACCACCATGGGCTTCACGCCGCTGGAGGGTCTCATGATGGGCACGCGTTCCGGCTCCATCGACCCGGCCATCCTCACCTACATCATGCGCCGCGAGGGCATCTCCTTCGACGAGATGGATGCCGTGCTGAACCGCGAGAGCGGCGTGCTCGGCGTGTCGGGGCTGTCGGCCGACATGCGCGACGTGCTGGCGGCGGCCGATGCGGGCAACGAGCAGGCGCGGCTGGCCATCGACATGTACGTGTACCGGGTGCAGAAGGCCATCGGCGGCTTCTACGCGGCCATGACCCGCACCGACGCCGTGGTGATGACCGCCGGCATCGGCGAGAACTCCGCTGAGCTGCGCGAGCTTATTTTCGACGGGCTGGCCCACATGGGCATGATCCTCGACCGCGAGCGCAATCACGTGGTGGGCCAGATCGGCGTGAACCGCATCATCTCCATCGACGACAGCCCCATCAAAATCTGCGTGGTCACCACCGACGAGGAGATGCGCATCGCCCGCGAAACCGACAACCTCGTAAGCCAGCTGGGGTAAAGCATTTTCCGAAATCTTCCGACAAAACACCTTCCCCAATCGTGTTAGAGGAAAGGGAAGGAGAAACCGTGGCCTCGCAAACCGAGATGGAAGCTGTGTACCGCCTCCACATTGGGGCGGTGTACCGGCTGTGCTACTCCTATTTGGGAAGCGCCGCCAAGGCCGAGGATGCCGCCCAGGCAGTGTTTCTCTCGCTGGTAGAGCATCCCCGCACGTTCAACGACGCCGAGCATGAGAAGGCGTGGCTGATCGTCTGCGCCCAAAACCGCTGCCGCGATGTGATGAGAAGCGCTCGCTGGGGTGGCTGAGCCCCGACGAGTACCGCCGCAGCGAGGGCTGGGCGGTGTAGGAAGGTACGAAAAAACGTCCGCACCCCCGGCCCTTCACCTTGGTGGCTTCGTTAGTGATGACGCCGCCGTTGTTCTGCTCGGCGCCGGTGCCGGAGAGCGTGACCACGCACCCCAGCGGGATGAAGGCGGTCGGCGTCTTGTCCTGCACGTGCTCGAAATCGTCGATGTCCTCGTCGAGCAGCACCTGAGCGGAGACGATCTTGCAGCAATCGAACACCGAGCCGCCGCCCACGGCGAGGATGAAGTCGACCCCTTCCTCACGGGCGATGCGGGCCCCTTCCTGCACCTTCTCGTAGGTGGGGTTAGGCATGATGCCCGGGAATTCCACGACGGTCTTCCCCGCATCTTGAAGCGCCGCCACGATTTCGTCATAGAGGCCCGTGCGCTTGATGGAGCCTCCGCCGTAAGCGAGCATGACCTTCTCGCCCATGGCGGGCAGCTCGGCGGCGAGCGCGGTGTGCAGAGCGCCTTCGCCGAAGTAGTTCTTGACGGGGTACTGGTAAGTGAACGAGTTCATGGGAATCCTTTCTTGTCAGGATGTCTTTCAGCTGCTAAAGTGCGACTCTATCAATCGGTAGTTACTACCGCAAAAGGGCAGTGGCAGCGAAAGCAAGGAGCATTCACAAACATGACGCAGCTTTACTCCATGAAGCAGGTGTGCGAGACGACGGGCCTCACCTACGAGACGCTGAAGTTCTACTGCAACCAGGGGCTCGTGCCCAATGTGAAGCGAGGCGCGAACAACCGCCGCGTTTTCGACGAGCGCGATGTCGAGTGGGTCAAAAGTCTGACGTGCCTTAAGCGCTGCGATATGAGCATCCAGGAAATGAAGGAGTACCTAGCGCTGTGCTTGCAGGGGGCCGCCAGCATTCCCGAGCGCAAAACGATGCTCGAGGCCAAGCGCGCGCGACTTGCGGAGCTACTCGTCGAGGTGCAAAAGAGCATCGACTATATCGATTGGAAACAGGGCTTCTACGACGATGTTCTGGCGGGAAGGACGGAGTACGCAAGCAACCTGCTGCCTCGATAGGGCCGCACGCTCTCTTTCGCTCAAGGGGTTGCATGGCTCGGCGCGGGGCTATCCTGCCCCCTTACTCGTAGCCCATGGCGGCCAGCTGGTCCTCGTTAAGGCCGAAGTAGTGGCCCAGCTCATGGATGATGGTCTTGCCGACCTCTTCCACGATTTCCTCGCGGCTGTTGAAGCAGCGCTCGTGTGGGCCTTTGAAGATGGTGATGACGTCGGGGATGTCGTCGTCGTAGCCGTTGGCCCGTTCCACGATGGACAGCCCGTCGAACAGCCCGAGAAGGTCGTCGAATTCGTCCTCGTCGTCCTCCGCCTCGTATTCGCCGCCTGCGTCTTCCGCTGCTGCGTCGTCTTTTGCATCGCGTTCCGCAGGCGTATACGATTCGGGGCCATCTTCGTCTTCGACAAACGCTGGTTCGATGTCCCATTCCTCGTCATAGCCCACATGGTAGGCGCTTGGCTCTTCTTCCCATACGATGGCCACGTTGTTCAGCGCTTCCATGAACTGCTCGGGCATCGCATCAAGGGCCTCGGCGATGGCGGTTTCGAATTCCTCATCGGTCATGCGGTACATAGCTGCTCCTTCTGGATGCGAATGCTGAACACCCATTCTATCCCATCGAGGTTGCGGCGAACCGTAGCCCGAGGCGTGTTTTTGTCACGACGCAGCAAGCATCGCGTCATTATCCTGCCCCAGGCTACGGTGTATCGTGTGGATAACATATCGATTTCTGGCATATCGCCTGGTCGTAGCCCCGGGGCGATTTGTTGTATCAGGATAACACCGTAGCCAGACAAGGAAAAATGCCTGGCTCTTCGAACCGGGGTGGCAAAAATTTGTTTCTGGCTACGGTCGCCGCTTTTCTTTCGCGCCTTTTGCGAGAGGTGGAGGCTGAACGGCGGACGTCGTTGAAGTATTTGTGCGAAACACGGCGCGGTGAGGGGGTTTGTGTTACCATTGCCCGCGCATTCAAAGGCGCGCGGAGGGTCCGGGCGCACTGCTCGTCGGAAACGAGACGACGGCGGGCGATTACCGATAAGGCAAGGCGACCCCTTGCCCGACCTTATGGAGGAAATGCATGAAGATTCTGGGCATGGGAGTTCCCGAGCTCCTCATCATCCTGGTCGTTATCCTGCTCATCTTCGGCCCGAAGAACCTGCCCAAACTCGGCAGCGCGCTCGGCAAGACGGTGAAGAACCTGCGCGAGGGCATGGGCGCCGGCGAGAAGGACGTCGAGGAAGCCGCCGACGACGAGGAAGTCGTCGAAGTGGTGGAAGAGGTCGTGGAAGAGCCTGCAGCCGCCCCGAAGAAGACGGTGAAGAAGGTCGTCAAGAAGAAGGCCGAGTAGCCCGCATTCTTCGGCAACAATTAGGTAAGAACGGTGGTGCGCCCGCTGCATTGCGCGGGCGCACCACCGATGTATAAGAGAGAAATTAGGAACTACCATGGCTAACGACAACTACGTGCTGACTGAAGAAGGCAAGAAGAAGCTCGAGGAGGAGCTGCACTACCTCGAGAACGAGAAGCGTGCCGAGATCGGCGAGCGCATCAAGGTCGCCCGCGAGTTCGGCGACATCTCCGAGAACTCCGAGTACGACGATGCCAAGAACGAGCAGGGCATGATGGAGGCGCGCATCGCCGAGATCAGCCGCATCCTCTCCGAGGCCACCGTTGTGAACGCGCCGAAGCGCTCGAGCAAGGTGAACATCGGCTCCACGGTGACCGTGGACATGAACGGCCGTGAGCGCGTGTTCACCATCGTCGGCGGCGCCGAGTCCGATGCCCACGAGGGCAAGATCTCCAACGAGTCGCCGGTGGGTCAGGCGCTGCTCGGCTGCAAGAAGGGCGACGAGGTGACGACGACCGGCCCCACTGGTCGCGACATCAAGCTGACCGTTATCAAGATCGAGCACTAGGAGACCGGAATGGCCGAAGCGGTAGAAATCATCGAAGACGATCCCATCGAGGTGCGCCGCGCCAAGCGCGAGGCGCTGATTGCCGCGGGCATCGATCCCTATGGGCACTCGGTCAAGCGCAGTCATTCGGTAGGCGAGCTGAACGAGAAGTACGCGCACTTGGAAGACGGCGAGTCCACCGAGGATGAGGTGCTCATCGCCGGCCGTGTCATGGCCAAGCGCGTCCAGGGCAAGATCGCGTTTCTGGAGCTGCGCGAGTCCGGCTGCGACATTCAGCTGTTCTGCCGCATCAACGCGCTCGGCGAGGAGGCCTTCGCGGCCCTGTGCGATTTGGATGTGGGCGACTGGATTGCTGTGCATGGCGCCATGATGCGCACGAAGCGCGGTCAGCTGTCCGTAGCGGTGGACTCCTTCGAGCTGATGAGCAAGTCGCTGCGTCCTCTGCCCGAGAAGTTCCACGGCCTGACGGACAAGGAGACTCGTTATCGTCAACGCTACGTGGACTTGGTCATGAACCCCGAGGTGCGCACCACCTTCGAGCGCCGCTTCAAGATCGTCTCGGCCATCCGCCGCTACATGGAGGATGCGGGCTACTACGAGGTGGAGACGCCGTTTCTGCACGCCATCATCGGCGGGGCGAACGCGAAGCCCTTCATCACGCACTTCAACGCGCTCGACCGCGACTACTACCTGCGCATCGCCACGGAGCTGCCGCTGAAGCGCTTGCTCGTGGGCGGTTTCGAGAAGGTGTTCGAGATTGGCCGTCAGTTCCGCAACGAGGGCATGGATCCGTACCACAATCCCGAGTTCACCACCATGGAGGCCTATGAGGCCTTCGGCGATCTCGACTCCATGATGGACCTCACCGAGGGCTGCATCAAGGCCGCGGCCGAGGCGGCCTGCGGTACCCTGAAGATCGAGTACCAGGGAACGCCGGTGGATCTGTCCGGCGACTGGCGCCGCGCCTCCATGATGGAGCTGGCCAGCGAGCACGCCGGCGAGGAGGTGTCCTTCGACCGCAGCCGCGAGGAGCTGGTGGCCATCCTGGAGAAAAACGGCGGCCATGCCGAGGCGGCTTGGGGCAAGGGCAAGCTCATCTCCGAGATCTTCGAGGCCGTGGCGGAGGAGAAGCTCATCCAGCCCACCTTCGTCATCGACCACCCGCTGGAGATCTCGCCCCTGGCGAAGAAGCACCCGGAGAACCCCGAGCTCACCCAGCGCTTCGAGTTGTTCATCCTGGGCCACGAGTACGGCAACGCCTTCACCGAGCTGAACGACCCGGTGGATCAGGCCGAGCGCTTCCGCGCCCAGGTGGCGGCCAAGGACATGGGCGACGACGAGGCCATGGGCTTCGACGCCGACTACATCCGCGCGTTGGAGTACGGCATGCCGCCAGCCGGTGGCGTGGGCATCGGTATCGACCGCTTGGTCATGCTGCTCACCGATGCGCCGTCCATTCGCGACGTGCTGCTGTTCCCCCACATGAAGGACGAGGTGCTCGGGGACGGGAGGCCGGTGTGCGCGACTGAGAAGGCGCCGGCCGAAGCTGCCGGCAGCGCCGACGCCGACGCTGCGGCCCCCGCGTCCGAGCCCATCGATTTCTCCAACGTCGTCATCGAGCCCCTCTTCGAAGACGAGGTGGATTTCGACACGTTCAGCAAGTCGGACTTCCGCGCCGTGAAGGTGAAGGAGTGCGTCGCGGTGCCGAAGTCGAAGAAGCTTTTGCAGTTCACCCTGGACGATGGCACGGGCACCGACCGCACCATCCTGTCGGGCATCCATGCCTACTACGAGCCGGAGGAACTTGTGGGGCGTACGCTCATCGCCATCACCAACCTGCCGCCGCGCAAGATGATGGGCGTGGCCTCCGAGGGCATGCTCATGTCGGCCATCCACGAGGTGCCCGGCGACGACGGCGAGCCCGAGGAGCGCCTGAACCTCCTCATGGTAGACGACCACATCCCCGCCGGTGCCAAGCTGTACTAGGCGCTTGCGCTGACGACTCCAGGACGGCCCCCTTCGCAACTGCGGCGAAGGGGGCCGTCCTTTGTATCCAGCTTCTTGACGGCTGGTGGATGGCGACGCGTTGTGGGGCGTCCTCTGCTTAGAATGGGAGGGGAGAGGAGGTGCCCCATGAGCGCCACAGATGACGAACGGCAACGCGACGAAGACGACGAGCGCGCTGCCC
>OLON01001921.1_pt1 | contig 11254 bp, 5 predicted proteins | sample 1672691 | NCBI WGS metagenome assembly OLON01 (sample SAMEA3136714, study PRJEB25190) | human gut metagenome | biome: human gut; feature: human-associated habitat; material: faeces | place: Austria | collected 2013
TTTTCGGGCCGCTGCAGCAGCCCGTATTTTCTTTTTACTCTCTCCAGTTTCTCCAGCAGAGGCCTGCTTAGGATCCACAGGAAGATTACCGTAGAAGTTGCCTGCACCAGATCTACCGGTGCACCTGAGATATAAAACGCGATCAGGCTCTTCTTTGTGATGTATCCGTATGCCATCAGAATAGATGCCGGATTCATGATCCCGCCGAAGATCAGAAACACACTTAAGAATCCGTAAATACACAGATCCACCTTCCTGGCTTTGAGAATCCCTTTCTGAAAAAGGATTCCTGCCAGATATCCGATCATTCCATAGGAAAACATCTGCCAGGGTGTCCACGGTCCCTGCCCGAAAAACATATTTGAGATCATCATGATCAGACAGGCACACAGAAACCCCGCCTCACCACCTAAGGAAACCCCGGTAATGATCACGATGGCCGCAATCGGCTTAAAGCTTCCAATCATAAAGAAAGCACTCCTGCCTGCGACCCCAAGAGCCGCCATTACGGCAATGACCATAATCTCTCTTGCCTGTGGATGCCGGCCCTCAAATACCATAAAGAACGGGATCGTGGCATAGGCAAGTATTAAAAGACTGATCACTACATCATGCTTACCATGAAACTTATGAACCAGGATAAAAAGCACCAGCGGAACAAAAACCAGAAACATAATCAGACCAATCCAGGTACGCTTCTCAATCTTTCCTTTATGGATCGGCTGGATAATGATTCCATCCTCTTTCAGTTCATATTCCTCTAATTCCTGTCCGGATTCCTCTTCCCCGGGCAGGCTCTGTGCACAGGAATCCCCGAAGAAACGGTCCATAAACTGGTCTAAAGCCTTTCCTTCAAGCACGCAGCCACCTCCTTTCCGGTAACAGCATCAGGAAAATAATGCCTTGCCATGCGATTGGCAGCAGTCGTATAAAAGCTGTTTCCCGCAAAGAAATCCCTTGCACTCTTACACGTCACCACATTTCCCTGAAAGAACAGGCCGACCCTGTCTGCATATTCTGCGACAAACTCCACATCATGCGAGATCATAAAGATAGTGATCCCGTGAGCTTTGAGCTTCTTTAAAATGTCTCCCAGTTCCTGTTTATATTCTGCATCCAGCCCCTTCGTTGGTTCATCCATCAGAAGAAGCCTCGGCTGCAACAGCAGAACCTTAGCCAGTGCAAGACGCTGCTGTTCTCCACCGCTTAAATCATACGGATGACGGTCAAGCAGTCCTTCCAGTCTGGTCAGACTTACGATTCCCTCGATTGCCTCTGCCTTCCTCATATTGGCAGTGTATTCGGAAGATTTCTTCTCCTTTGCCCCACCGATGATAGAATACAGATCCTCCCGGACTGTCTTCTTGATAAACATGCTCTGGGGATTCTGTGGCAGCACACCCAGATACCCTCTGTAAAGCTGGGTATCCGTATACCTGCGGATATCAATCCCATTCAGGAGAATCTTGCCTCTGTAGGGAGCACGGACACGACTGATCAGCGATAAAGTCGTACTTTTCCCCGTTCCGTTTCCACCGACAAGCGCATAAAATTCTCCCTGCTTTACTTCCAGGTTCAGATCCTGCACAACATCCTTTCCGTCTTTTTCATAACGAAACCACACATCCTTTACCTCAATAGCCGGTGGCATAGAGCTTTTGGAACCAGGCAGCAGTTTATCTCTGACTGTATTCAGCTTTTTTTGCAGTTTTTGTTTATTTTTACAAAAATAACTTTCTTCACAAACAGAAACTGTATCAGAAGCTGCTGCCATCACCTGTGTGATCCAGTTCCTTCCCTCTCTTACAGTCAGCGGACATGGCAGATTATTTTCTACCTCTGCATAAATCTGCATGGGAACCGGCATAGACAGAAACATTCCATGATGTTCCCTCTTCAGGAACTCACCGATCTCCCGTGGCGCCCCCTGCGTGAGCAGACTGCCCTTATCCATCACATATACCCTGTCCGCCCACGGAATGACATCCTGCAGCCGGTGCTCCGTCAGAATTATGGTAGTGCCGATATCCCGGTTAATCTTTCTCACCGTTTCCAGAAAATCAGAAGCCGCGATCGGATCAAGCTGAGAAGTCGGCTCATCCAGAATCAGAAGTTTCGGGTGCATAGCCATGATCGCCGCCAGGTTTAAAAGCTGCTTCTGCCCTCCGGACAGCTCCGAGACATTCTTATAAAACCACTGATGAATCCCGAAATAGCTTGCCATCTCTGCCACTCTCAGACGAATCGTAGGCGTATCATATCCCAGACTTTCCAGACCAAATGCAAGCTCATGCCACACCTTATCTGTCACGATCTGATTTTCGGGATTTTGCAGTACATAGCCAATTTCCTGGCTCTGCTGCCGGTGGCCGACTTCCTTCAAATCCCGCCCATAATAACAGATTTTCCCGGAACTGCTGCCAAAAGGAGCCAGATCCGACTTCAGCTGGCGAAGCAGCGTACTCTTGCCACAGCCACTCTTACCGCACAGCACATTAAAGGTACCCTCCTCCACATCCAGTGACACATGAGACAGTGACTCCCTGCTGCCATTCGCATAACGGAAGGAAAAATCTCTCACTTCTATTATCTTCATCTCGCTTCTCCTTCCATATCTTCATAAATCTTTCTGTAGGTCACTGCCATCTCTCCCTGTACGTGGCTTCTGCTTTTCTTCATGGCAGATTCCTCACACAGATCCAGAATCAGCGGCAGAAAACAGAACACACCAAAGCTGACAAATGTGACAGCAGCCAGCAGCGGACTGCACGACTGCTTCGGAACCCTTCCGAAAACAGTAAAACCGGCAAGCAGGATTCTGGGATTGTACTGTGCAAAAGTAGCTCCCCGGTAACATCCATATCCGAAAATCACACAAAGCCCGACAAGCATAGTTCCCAGTAGTTTATCCCTTCTGTTAAAACGGTAAATAGAAAAAGCCGTACGTCCTCTTAACCCATAGCCACGGCTTTTCATGGAATCAGCCGTCTCAATCGCATTTTCCAGTGCCCATGTGACAAGAATGGACACCATATTTAACGCATAACGGATCTTCTTAAACCATTTGCCATTGCTCACATCCATCCCCACGCATTTCTGTCCATTGCGGATCACCTTCAGCTGGGCCATAAAGTGAGGCACAAACCGAAGCGCCATAGACAGCATCAGAGACATCGCAGGGATAATCCTGCCAAAAAGATAGATAAATTTATCACTTGTCATGATCTGGTTATAGCAGGAGAACCACAAAATCATAATAAAAAGTACACATCCCAGAACGATTCCATATACCATTGCCTCCAGCGTAACCCAGTTTCCGCTGCTTTCTATATAAAGAAGCGGTGTGACTCCGTAATGGTTAAACATCGGGTTTAAGAGTGCCACGATAAGGAGACTCGGTAGCGTCAGAAGAAAATTGATTTTCAGAACCTTCTTTACTCCGTTAAGCCACATGGAGTAAGCTGTGGCAGCCACAAAAGAGACTGCCAGGTAAACCGGGTGCTGGATAAACATGGTAAACCCCAGCACCACGGCAAAATAAAAGAAATTCAAAATGGGATGGCATCTGGAGAAGGCATCAGTCATAATACTGATCCCCCACATCCCTGCCAAGATTACAGGTATAACGCCATTCTACCGTATCGCCGTCCTCCAGCGTATATTTCGAGCAGCCATAATTCGGATACCAGCCGTTGACACAGTACATCCATCCGGAATCCTTGCCACAGTCAAACTCATACAGGTTATTGATACCGGATACATAATAACTGTTATACATAGGTGTCCACTCCGACTCCATCTGAATACTGGCCTGATTACATACACGCTTCAGCACATCAAATACCGTCTCCCCCTCATAGAACTCCACCTCCGAAGGATACAGGATCCAGCCGTCCGCAGGCACAAATTCTGCCTTGGACTCTTTCAGATCATCCCAGTTATTCAGGATCGTAGAACACTCGATAGAGAAAGTACAGGTCATGGCTGTATCTGAGCTGTCATCGCCACCGGAAGTGTCTGTATTGCCTGTTCCATCGCCGGAAGAGTCTGTCTGTCCGGAACTGGTATTTCCATCTGTGCTGGACTGACCGCCAGAACTTCCAGTGGAATTTTCACCGTTTTGTGTATCCTTATTATCAGCAGTGCCCTTGGATTTGTCATCGGATTCATCCGTAGATTCACCTGTGGTAGAACCGCCGATCAGATAGAAATCTCCTCCTGTCTTAGTCACGTTAAAGGTAAGTGTTGTGCGCTCTGTTTTTTTCTTTCCGGTTTCTCTGGTAGTAATCTTTGCAGTATCAAGCTGATAAAGCTTTCCATCTTCTTCCAGACAGTAAAGAACCTTATCCGCGTCCCATTTTTCTTTCAGATTCAGGGTCAGCTTCGCAGGCGCTGCCAGATTCATCTTCTCCAGTGTGACTTTCAACGCATAAGGCGCATCATTGGCAAGCTTCTTTACCTCTTCTGTTCCATCTTCACTGCACTGTACCAGAAGTTTTTGCTCCACCGGATTCTGAATCTGGCTTCCATTGTAAGTCCATTTATAACTGATCCCGCTGTCCGTTTTTCCGGTAAAATAATACTTTTCGTCCTTTCCGGCGATCGTTTCCATCTGTGCCTGGGTGATGATTCCGTCCTCAGGAAGCTTTGTTTTCTGCTTCAAAGGTTCCACATCTGTATCAGAATCTTCCTCCGTGCTGTTTAAGATCTCAGCTCCTTTTTCGGAAAGCTGTGTCATGCCGTCATCCCCGCCGCCACAACCTGAGAGCGAACTTACCCCCAGAAACAGTGCAAGCCACAGGGCAAGTCCCTTTTTCTTTATCCTCATTTCTTCTTCCTCCGCTTCTTAATAAGAGCCCTCACTCCGGCCTTAATGCCGCTGCCTGCCAGTCCTCCCGCCAGAGCACCGCCTGCCGCAAAACCAAAGATCATACCATATTCTTTCTTCTTTGAGGTCAGACTTCCGGTTCCACTCTCCCCGGCAGTTTCCTGATATCCATCCTCACCGGTATCCATCTGTGAAGTCTCTTCCGACTCTGTATAAGGCTCTGCTTCGAAATCCCAGCCGCCGGAATTCTTATCCTTTGATGACTTACTGTTCTTTGATTTACTGTTTTTAGAATCCTTTGAACCGGAGCCACTATCCTTTCCTGAGCTTTCGGAACCCGTGGAGCTTTTGCTGCCGGAAGACTTACCACCCAGAGATTTCCCGGATCCACCCGGCGTTTTCGTATTGCCGCCTGACGGTGTTGTGGCAGGAACCGGCGTCGGGGTAGGAATCGGCGTGGGTTCTTTCAGACCGGTACCGGAACCATCTCCCTTGCCACCTTTTTTGATACTCACATCTGACATATCATAAAGGCTCGTCTTGCCATCCTTCAGGCGCTGGTAGGCAACCAGTGCGTAATATCCCTGCTCCGTAGCCATCCCGTCCAGAGTGCCTGCTGCCGCCCCGCCGTTATTTCCGGCACCCGCCTTTACATGCATAAATCCACTTCCATCGATATGATAGGAAAGAAGATTCTCTATTGTCCAGTGGCCGCCCTTGATGAAACGCGAATCCGTCTCCGGGTCAATCCCAAGGCTGCATAAAGCCGTGATGATCTGTGCACAGGACTCCTCTGTCTCCACACCCATCGTGGAATATCCACCGCTGTCGTTCTGCATTTCCGACAATTTATTCAGCCCTCTGTCAATGGCAGCAGTCACATTCTCATAACCTGATTTATGATAATACGGTGCCAGCGCCTGCAGTGTCATGCCGGTAATATCAGAATCCGCATTACTTCCCATCAGCGTCCATCCGCCACCCGGGAGTTCACTCTGCAGCAGGAAATTCACCAGCGCAGATTCCGAATTCTGCTCCTTCGCAGACGGGTTCTCCGGGAAAGAATATTCCGGGTGGCAGTTAAGGGCAAGGAGTGCCCAGATCGGACCGTTTAATCCCTGTTCCTTCACAAGGCTGAAATCAGAGATATATTGAAATAGATTGTAACCACCCACATTGCGGGCATCCTTCCCCTCTGAGGTCAGGACCAGGATTCTCTTGGAATACTCTGTATATTTGGAAGTATTGGTAAGGATTCCCTTCTTTTCCTCGATATAATTTGCCGTGTGATTATAATAGGTAGAGAAATATTTCTCCTTCAGGCTTAAACCGCCTCTCGCCAGTCCAAGCACATACCATTCGCTGCCAACAGAAGGATTGGTATCTGTTGCACGCATATAGGCGCTGGTCTCTGCCATAACCTGACTGACCGATTTCTTCAGGGCATTTGCTCCCTGCATGACCGTTACCTTACAGGAGGCCGTCATTTCCGGATGTTGTGTTACAGAAGCGGTAATCGTAGCTTTGCCATTCTTTACTGCTGTGACAACTCCCTTTTTGCTTACTTTCGCAACAGAAGTGTCACTGCTTTTCCATGTCACTGTATACTCTTCCGTAACCGATTCCGGTACCGGGACCACCTTCAGGGTGTATTTCTGCCCCCGGTTGATCTTAACGGATTTACTGTTAAGAGAGATTCCCTGAAGTCCTGCGGGGAAGTCAGCAATGATCAGATGGTTTAAAGTTCTGGCACTGTCCAGATAGAAGCGGTTATCTTCTGTCGTCTGAGGGGTCAGTTCCATAAACGAATCCCCGGTACTTCTAAGAACCCTCGGTTTCGTCAGACTCTCATATCCATCCGGGACAAGAAATGTCAGAGAGATCATCGTCATTGGCTGATAGTTTTCTCCTGTACGGATATCCGTATAGGAAATATTTATATCATAAAGAAGCTGTGGAAGAGTCCCCGGATATGCTTCGGAGAGCTCCTGTATAGTCTGTTCCTGATCCGGGTTCTCCTGCACATGGGTCTGCACATACCAGGGATTTCCCGTGGCGGTCACTCCACTGTCAGAAGAAATCAGTGCCGCAATACGGTTTCGGACAGTTTCAAGAGCCTCTTTGACTCCGGCATCAATTTCTGCCTGCTCCTCTTCTGTCAGACTGTCATAGGTGTCACTGGCAAGAAAGAACTTCGAGACCGTTTCTGAGGACAGATCAATTTCTTCGAGCGCCGCTGCTTCCTGAATACAGGAAATCATGGCTGGTATATCCAGCTTTTCTTCACCGGCTTCATTATTTTCTTCTTCATTTCCGGCCGCGCCATCGTCTGTCTCTGACTGAGATGGTTCGGTGTCAGACTGGAATTCATTCGCAGTTTCTCTGTCGTCAGAATCATCATGCTGTACAGGGACAGAAGTTTCTTCTGCCTCCCCGTGTATCTGCTCAGCCGGTGGCATCTGGGCTGCGGGTACAGGACATGCGGTCACAGCAATTCCTGTACTGAGAAGCAGTGCCATCCATTGTTTATTCATTTGTTTCCTCCGCGTTTTTAATCTAAAAAATTACATCCGGGTAAAATAGCACCCGCAATTCCTGAAATTACAAAATGACAGATGACTCTCCCCCTGTCATATAGCAGGTAGAAAGGACATCTGCCTTATTTTTTTGTATCATTCTTTCCAAATTTTGCAGCAATTATCAGAGCGATTATTACATTTATCAGAAAATTCCATCCATAAGTATCTTTCCATATGTTTAACAGGCAGCTCAAATCTGAAATTTTATTGTGGAATATAAATTCTCTTGATATAAATATAGCTGCCAGGCTCGCCAAAAACATTAATGAAATAGTCAGCAAAAATATTTTTATTTTATTCATATATATAAATTATACAGGATAGGAATCTGTAGACATTTTATATTCAGAAACTAATTTTGTTCTTGCTGAATCTGAATATATCGATATAATCACGCGCAATTTTGAACCATACATAGCTGTAATTGAAGTACCATATCCCTTTTTTTTGAATTTACTGTAATGTTCCTCTATACAATCACTCGCATAAGAAGAAATTCCCGCTCCAATTGCACTTCCTGCTATAGCTGCTCCTTCACCTCCGCAAGATCCAATTGCTGTTCCAGTTGCAGTTAACACAGCACTACATAATGCCTTTATAGTTTTCTTTTCGGTAGATACATTAAATGAAAAATTATACTTAGCGCGCTTCCATTGATTAAATTCCCGTGATTCATAATTATCAGCGCTTACAATATTTACATTGCTATCATTTGCATATACAGTAACTGTAAAAATTTGCAAAATCATACATAAAATTATAATTATAAATGCTTTTTTCATTCTCTTATCTTCTTTTGGGGTATGCAGTGTGTTGATAACACACTGCATACTGATTTTATTATTTAACAGTTACTTTTTTAATCTTTGAGAAAGAGCCATAAACTGCTTTTCCGTTTACTTTTCTGTAAGCACGTACTTTATAGTAACGGGTCTTTCCGGTGAGGAGGCTCTCGTCTGTCGCACCTGTACCTTTGGTGATCTTTATGCGGGTATAGGTACCATTTTGGGAATCGCTGGCATATACCTGATAGCCATCGGCACCCTTTACCTTACTCCATTCAAGCACTGCTGTCTTTGAAGTTGAGCCTGCGGACAGGGTCGGAGCAGAAAGTACTGCCTTTGCTTTCTCTGTTGCTGAATAGCTTCCGTATACTTTCTTTCCGCTTACATTGCGGTAAGCACGTACTTTGTAATAATAAGTCTTACCGGTAACTGCTTTCTTATCTAGGAATGTAACTGCGCTGTTCTTTGCAGTGGAACCAATCGCTGTATACTTGCCATCCTTTGAAGTGGAACGGTATACTCTGTATCCATTTGCACCGGAAACCTTATTCCATGTTACGCGGATCGTACTGTAGCTTTCAGAATTTGCCGTAGCAATCTTTACTTTGCCAAGTCTGGCTTTTCCTGCAACACCATCTTTGTCATAGCTGCTTACAGTCATCTCGCCCCATGCGTAAGAGTACGCCTTAACAGTATAATAATAGGTTGTTCCTGTAACTGCTTTCTGATCCTTATAGGAAATATCTGTTACCCGGGATGCGATCTTCTTCCATCCGCTGTCTGCTGTTCTGCGGTATACCATGTATCCGTCTGCGTTATCCACGCTGCTCCAGCTGATCTGGACAGTCTTATAGTTGATTGCCTTTGTCTGAAGATCTGCAGGCATATCTGCCTTAAATGCACCCTGTTTGCCCGCAAGTTCAATGTGGTAATCTGCCACGATCGTCTTGATCAGCCCTAACTGCTTCGCATTCCACATATAGGACTTGCCTTCCACACTCATGCCGTCGATCAGCTTCTGAAGTGCTGCAAGCTCTGCTTCTACATTTGCAATGTTCTCTTTGGTAACAGCAGTCGGAAGATTGCTGATCCACTCATCTGCCTGCTGTGCATCTGAAATGTCCTTACCTGCCTTGTCAGCCTGTGCCGTCAGTGCTGCGATAACCTCTGCAAAAGTCATCTCCTGACTGCCGACTTTGACTTTCAGGCCTGCCATGGCATCTTCCTGTCCCTGATAATCCTTAGCATAACGGTCAAGGAAAGCCTTAACATCTGCGTAGGAATCTCTGTCTACCGGGTGATCTTTTACTGTTGCATAAATCTGTGCTGCTTCATCTGCGAAGAACTGCTGATATGCACTCTGGCCTTTCTCATAAGTCAGTGCCATGGCAAGAAGCTTCTCCATATTCTCAACCAGTGCGGTGTTCTCGCTTCTGAATTTCTTCTCTTCTGTTTCTGTTAATCTGTCATAAGCATTCTTGGCTTCTGCAATCTGTTTCAGCTCTGCTTCTGTAAGTTCACGCTTAGAGGTATCACCTGCTGCCGGAACTTCTTCATCAGAGGAGAAATCAACATCTGTCTGGACATCTTCAGTATCTTCAGCTGATTCTGCCTGAGGGATATCCACTGTCTCAGCTGCCTGCTCATCAACTTCATCACTGCTGAATGCGTCCGCACTTCCATCTGAGAAATCAGATCCCTCAGACTGTGCCGGTACCGCCTGTTCCTCTTCAACAGAAGCTGCCTCCTGTGCTGATGGAACTGTAGTCGGCTGAGGTGCCTCATATCCTCGTACTGTCTGCGCATCCGGGAGTGCTTTAAGCATTGCCTTGAGCGCATCGGCTTTCAGCTGGTAAATATAACCTTCTGCTTTCTCCAGAGAAGCTGTATTTGTAACCTGGGCTTTCTGCTGGTCATCAAGCGTATCATACAATGCTCTTGCATTTACCACATAAGCCTTCCAGTCATTCCAGATTTTCTCTGTCGGAACATTGTTATTCTTCTCTGTCAGTCTCAGAGGTCCGTCAGAAAGAGCACCTGAAGATGAAGTAGTGATATTCAGTTCATCGATAAAGGAGATCACATAAGCAACCTTCTCATCCGTACTCTGTCTGCTGATAAACAACTCCGCTTTTTCAAGCTCTGCATAGTTTGTCACACGCTTCTTCTGATCTGCTGTCAGGGCATCATAAGCCGTTCTGGCTTCCACTACAAGAGCCTGTTTCTTCAGATAATTATCGGAAGTAACCTCGCCGATTGCCTTGATCTTATCAACAACTGCAGCCGCAGCCTTCAGATCAGGAATCAGATTTCTCAGATACTGTAACGTACTGTAATTCGTAACCAGAGCTTTCTGCGCATCTGTAAGAGCATTGTACTCTGCCTGTACGCGGTCAAGAAGCTGCAGAACATACGGATCAAGAGTCAGTTCAGAAGAAGAAGGAAGCGCATCAATATCAGCGATAACCTTCTCTACTGCTTTCTTATCCTTATCTTTCTGCTCCTGCTGTTTCTCAAGTTCTCTGATCTTAGCCTCTGCTTCAGTCAGCTTAGAGTAATTTGTAATTACAGATTTCTCTTCATCATTCAGTGAATCATAAAGAGTTCTTGCCTTCTCTACAGCCGCCTTGTCATCCAGTGTCAGCTTATCCGCTGCCGGAATCGCATTAATGGCTGCCATAGCTTTTTCAATAGAATTACCTGAACCAGTCTCTGCTGCAAGAAGCTTTCTAAGTGTATCCTTGTTAAAGATTGCCTTGTGAGTTTCGTCTAATGCTTCGTAAGCGTCTCTCGCTTCTTTGATCTGCTTTTTCGTACTGTCATCGTTAAGGGCAAGGATCATGTTGTTAACTTTTTTTGTTGGAACAGTTACGTCTGTAAATTCCCAGAAGCTGGATGTTTTTTCATATTGTCTGATAAATGCATCCAGACCACGTGCAATCTGCGGAACATCATAATTTGTGAATCCATGAATACTTCCGTCAAAAACACCATCTACATCTACCAGATCAAAGAATGCATCAAGAATATTGTTTCCATTCTTAGTATATCCACTGGAAGAA
>OLON01001925.1_pt1 | contig 11238 bp, 9 predicted proteins | sample 1672691 | NCBI WGS metagenome assembly OLON01 (sample SAMEA3136714, study PRJEB25190) | human gut metagenome | biome: human gut; feature: human-associated habitat; material: faeces | place: Austria | collected 2013
TGAAATTTTGACGAATGATATTTAAAGTCTTTTGCTTTTTCAGTAATTCTTGTTTCTCCCGGACAGTAGCAGCCTGTTTAGATTCAAGGTTTTCAATCCGTTTCTGGATTTTTTTTAGAGCTAGGGATTTTGGTAACGCCCAGATCCTGAAGCTCTTTTTTAGTGACTCGTGCAGTTGGTATTCTGTTTGATGTTTGGTCCGATATGCTTTGGATTTTTAGCAGATTTGCAATCTTCAATTACCTTACGGCAGAGTCGATAAGAATTGCAATGCTTTTGGATGAATCTCTGAGTACCTAGTTCCACACTGATTTCTTCAATACGTTGATCAGCCACTTCAACAGAATTTTCCATATTGGAAATAGGCTGCTGAAAGTCTTCGTAGTTTAGCAGATTATTAAGTTTTGCCCAACGTTTAAATCCCTTCCAGTTACTGGTAGTGACATACGTGGAAATATTGATATATAGTCGAGTCTCTTTGGACAGATGCTTTGGTGCTTTGGTTTTACAACGCTTTTTCTCCAGACGGGTACGGATATTTTCTTCCGTACAATAACTCCCCAGTAATTTCATATATGTGAAATTTTTTTGCTCTGGTGCACGGAAAGAAAGATGTTTTCCTTGTCGGACTTCATATCCAGTCAACTGCATTTTCTGTAAAAACTCATTGTAATTGTCAGAAGATCAGATTGCTTTATCCACAGCAACACGTAGCTTGGCTTTCCAACTAGTTCAACGATGATATTACATGTTCTCTTTATAGCTTTTACCAATTGGTAATATGGATAGATAGAACGTGGAGTGGAATCCGTTGTAGCAGTTGCCAATTTAGTGAATATTTGCGTAATTCGTAGAGTTGTCCAAATATCAAAATACAGGTAAAATATATCGCGTAAATATTGAATATATAAGATAAGGGGGTGTGTTAATTGAAAGCTGTATCGAAGTCTGCAAGGGTAAGTCCAGAAGCAAAGCGCATAATTAAGGGATTGAAAAACGGAGAATTGGAAGTGAGAAATGTTCCAAAAGAATTTGCTTTAGATTCTAATGTTGTAAAAGCAGAACGAAAATTAGGATTGAGAAAAAGTGGTTATCGAGGTTTTGATGTAATCACACAAACATTTTTTGTCGAAGAAGATTGGTTTCATACAGATTCGTTAGGAGATCTTGTTTCAGCATTGCATAAGATGACCTTTAATTCTTTTGAGGGATATTATAAGTTTTTGGATGGTGATATATACGAGAATGCTTGTTATTATCAGTATGAATTTGAAGATGAATTTTCCAAAAATCTTAATCTTGATATAGACCGATTGACAAAAGTAAAAAGTTTTGTGACAAAAACCGTAGATGATTGTTCATACGAACAATTGCAGGATGAAATTGAATCTTATAAGCGTTGTGAAAAAGTAAATAAGAAATGCATAAAACAGTGGTTGGATAAATTCAATGCTTGTGATACATATGGACAATTCAAAAAGGTATGCAGTAATTATGAAAAATCGAAGGTTTCAGAATATAAATGTATAGAATTTTTCTTTTTCCAATATGCTTTTGATGCTCGCTGTAGAAAAAAGCATTTGAATGTACTTATGAAATATCTGTCAAAAGACTACATTGGTGGTAATGCTGTATTGGGATTATGCTTGATTCATACGCCAGAAATCATTATTGATAAATATGATTATTCACAAGCATCTGATACAACTAATAGGAAGCATAAAAAAGAAGTAAAAGATTTTGTGGAAGACTTGAAAAATCAGAACGTTGAGATAACTGTAGAAGGTTATTTTGATAAAGTAACACATTTTTATTGTGAAGAAACAAAAGTGTATCGCTATTATAACAATCAAGGAAGAAAGACTCTCAATCGTTGGCGTAGTGTAGATGTATGCCGAGCTTTTGAGACATTCGATGAATTTATCAAGTATAGAAATGGTAATTTAGAAAACTGTGACTTATCAGGAGCCATTGATTTGAATGTTGATTTTTCAAAATATACGACAGATGATACGACAAAATTACCGATAAGAGAAAATGCAAAATTGAATTGTAAAGTATTGAAAGTATATAAGAATAATAAATTTATAGTACGTCAAATTTGGAGTGATGAAGATAAAAAGATTTTAAAACAGCAAGAGCATAAATTTTCATATTTCTTTTATTTTGTGGCATTTTTGAAAGGTGATTTATCTGGTGCAGATTTATTATTCTGTACTGACCTCAAAAATCTTTCAAATATAGACGGAATCAACTTGAGGAATGCGAAAATGACTAGTGAATTATGTGAACAGTTTAATGTTCAATATAAATCGTATGATTATGATGAAAAGCTCATTGGTGAATTCCCAATAGTTGAAAAGAATGAAGAAGAAACGAGATCGGTATTACAATCGTCAAGGGAAATTGCTTTATCTGATAATAATATGTTTTTTGGAAGTCTTGATAGTATGCTTTTATGGGATTCTAATAGAATTAGTTACATTTCTGATTTGCATTTAATGCATAGAATTAAAAATGCAGGGTGTAAATCAAAAGAAGATGTTGTTTTTACAATACAAAAAATCATTGATGATATTTTGGCTGAAAATACGAATTTGACACTTATCGGTGGAGATGTGTCATCAGAAATTTCAATATTTGAATTGTTTGTGAAAATGCTTAGAAAATCAGCAGCCCCAGGAAGACAAAATTTTGTGTTTATTCTTGGTAATCATGAATTTTGGAATTTTTCAGGAGTGTCAGTGGATGAGATTGTTGAAAAATACAGAACTGTATTAAAAGAAAATGGAATGTATTTATTGCATAATGATGTGTTTTACAGAAATGAATCTGATGACATAGGGATTATTCAATATGATGAATTGATACGATCAGATAATCGGACCCTTCTGGAAAAATTGAGATGTACAAGACTGGTGATTTTGGGTGGTGTTGGATTCTCAGGCTACAATGAAAAATTTAATGCTAATGATGGTGTGTATCGTGCAGCTGTTGATAGAAATACAGAAATTCAAGAGAGTAAAAAGTTTGAACATTTGTATGATAAATTGACAGATGTGTTAGCAAAGAAAAACGCAGTCATTTTTACGCATATGCCAAAAAAAGACTGGTGTGTAGATGCAAATTGTCATGATGATTTTGTGTATGTCAGTGGTCATACACATAAAAATATGTTCTTTGATGATGGTGTAAAAAGAATATATGCAGATAATCAGATTGGTTATAGAAATGAAAGTCCACATCTAAAGAATTTTCTGATGGATGGAGAATATGATTATTTCGGTGACTATGAAGATGGCATATATGAAATTACATCTCAGGAATATCAAGATTTTTATCGTGGAAAAAATATATCAATGACATTCAACAGGCAAGTTAATATACTTTATATGTTGAAAAAAAATGGGTATTATTGTTTTATTCATAAATCTAAGACAGGCTCGTTGCCGATGTTGAATGGTGGAGCATTGAAAAAATTAGATATGAATGATGTGAATTATTATTATGAAAATATGGATTCAATGATTGCATCTATTGAAACACCTTTGAAAAAATATACAGCTTATCAAGAAAGTATAGCAAATGAAATTAGAAGAATTGGTGGATATGGATTGATTCATGGTTGTATCATTGACATTGATTATTATAATCATGTATATGTGAATCCGTTAGATATGACAGTACGAAGTTATTGTGCATCAAATATCATTAACAAGCTTGTATATCCAAATTTAGTAGCATTGTTGAAAAATGAATGCCCAGAATTATATGCTAACTATTTGAAACTGATTGAAGGTGAAAAATTAAATCCTTTAGCGGTGAAACAGCCAAAGAAAGAGACATCATTGTTGCCACAAGAATACTTGGAAACAGACATTTATAAAGCATCTCGTGAGATAAAAAAGATGCAGAAATTGAATTCAAATGTGCTGACAACATGGTATGATATTGTTCCAGAGACCAGAAGTGAATTGCCGTATAAAAAATAATGTATGTTGTGAGTCGCTGTTTGAATAGATAGCGAAATTTACAGCGTGTTCGCAAAAGAGTGGTTTAAATAAAAAATGAGGTGTTGTGACGAAATTAGTTATCGAACAACACCTTTTGTGTTTAGTGAGGTTGGTAACAATGTAAAATTAGGTTGATCTATACCTAATCCAGGAGTCTATTCTGTGATAAAAAGCACTTTATTTGAGTTTTTTATAATGCGTTTAGAAAAGTAAAAAAAATAATTTTTTTTGAATTGTTTGCCAAAAAGTTTGCCAAAACGGGTAAAAATCGACTTTTTGACGACAAAAAAACTCTCAAATCCACTTTATATAAAGTATTTTTGAGAGTTTTAAGTTTCAAACTGGCAGGGGTAGTAGGACTCGAACCCACATCAACGGTTTTGGAGACCGCTATCTTAGCCTTTGGACGATACCCCTAAGTGCCTATTAATGATAACATGAATTAAATGGTTGTGCAAGCTCTTTTTTTAAAAAATCTCAATTGACAATAGTATGAGGGTTACTTATAATTAATTAGGTATTGTAAAGAACATACCTAAAAGGAGGCTCTTATGTCAAGCCAAGTAGTTGTAGGTACCCAATGGGGCGATGAGGGTAAAGGAAAAATCGTCGATGTTTTAGCAGAAAAGGCGGATATGATCGTTCGTTTCCAAGGTGGAGACAATGCAGGTCATACAGTCATTGTAAATGGTAAGAAACATGTATTGCACTTATTACCAAGTGGTGTTTTACATGAAGAAGCAACTTGTATCATTGGTCCAGGAGTTGTTTGTAACCCATTTGTATTATTAAAAGAAATGGAACAATTAGAAAAAGATGGTTTATCAATGAAACACATCATTATTAGTGACCGTGCACAGATGTTAATGCCATATCATCAATATCAAGATGAATTAGAAGAGCAAGCAGCATCTAATAAAATCGGAACTACAAAACGTGGAATTGGTCCATGTTATGCAGATAAGTATGCTCGTCATGGTATTCGTTATCATGAATTTAAGGATTTTGAACATTTTAAAGTTCGTTTAAAAGAATGTTTAGATTTCAAAAACAAATTGTTCACTGCTGTTTATGGCGGAGAAGCTATGGATTACGATAAGATGGTAGCTGATTTTGAAACTATTTATGATCGTATTGTCCCTATGATCCAGGAAACAACACATTTAGTAAACGAAGCGTTGGATGAAGATAAAACTGTATTATTTGAAGGTGCACAGGCAGCTATGCTTGATATTAACTATGGAACATATCCATATGTAACTTCTTCAAGTCCAACTAGTGCTGGTGTTACTACAGGTGCTTGTATTGCGCCAAGCCGTATTCAGACTGTTGTAGGTGTAGTAAAAGCATACTCAACACGTGTAGGAGAAGGACCTTTCGTTACAGAATTGTTAGACGAACAAGGTGAATGGATTCGTGAACATGGTGGAGAATATGGAGCTACTACAGGTCGTCCTCGTCGTTGTGGATGGTTGGATCTATTGACTGTAAAACACGCAAACTTAATGAGTGGATTAACAGATATCGTTATCACTAAGATTGATGTATTAGATGGTTTAGATGAAATCAAGGTTTGTGTTGGATATGAAATCGACGGTAAAGAATATAATTATATTCCTAGTGATCAGGCAGATGTTGCCAAAGCTAAACCAATCTATAAGACTTTCAAAGGTTGGAAGAAAGATATCACTAAGATGACTACAGTCGATCAATTACCTCAAGAATGTCTAGATTATGTACACTTTATTGAAGAATTTACAGGTGTACGTGTTTCTATGATTTCTGTAGGACCAGATCGTGTTAATAATATTTACGTACATGAGATCAAGTAATTGATCTCTTTTTTGATATTGTGAAAGTGGTAATGATTTGATGATACCTGATACAATTCATGGACATTATAATTCTTTTTTTGATTCAGAAAAGAAGATTGCGGATTATATTATCCAACATCCAAAAAATGTGGTGAATATGGCGATTAAATAACTTGCCCAAGCATGAAATACTTTGCAGGCAAATGTTTCGTGGGATGGATAGTTCTCATTATTTAAAGGTGAATCTGGCTAGGGATTGTGTCAATTAAATAAAAAAAATCAAATACCATTTCTATAAGTGATATTTCAGGTTCATTAGAAACGATTCTTTCCAATAAGATTTCTGAGCTTACGGTGACTATTCGCAATATAAATGTGGAACAATTAAATGCGATTTTATCTTTGATTCAAAATGCTAAACACGTACTTGTGTGTGCTGTAGGAAATACGATTCCAGTAGTACTTGACTGTATGTTTAAATTTAATGAAATTGGTATTTCAACCTTTACATCTACCATTTGGGAAAATCAAGCTTCTTATGCGCTTGGACTTGACTCGAATGATGTAGTGATTGCCATCTCAAACAGTGGGGAGAGTAGCCAAGTTTTAGCGGTTTTCAGAGAAATGAAAAAGCGTCATGTACATACGATTGGAATTACGAATACTTTAGAAAATAGTCAGGATCAAATTAGTCAATGTGAAGAATTATATGCTTCTTTGAAGGTGTAGTTCTTCTTTTTTGCATGAATTAAAATTACATGTTATATTGAAGAAGGTGATGATTATGAAAAAGAAATGTGCATTGTATGCATCTAAATTAGTAAAGGATGGTATGGTTGTAGGCTTAGGTGGCGGAAGCACCATATCGTATTTAGTTGATTATGTGAAGGATAAAGATATCAAGGTGGTATCTCCTTCTTCTAAGACGGTATTATTAGCTCAAAAGGCAGGTTTGACAGTATTGAATACGCAATATGTGGATCATGTTGATATTGCCTTTGATGGTTGTGATGAAGTGGATTCGCATTTAAATGCCTTAAAAAGCGGCGGTGGTATTCATACGCAGGAAAAGATCATTGCGTCGATGGCCGATGAGTATATTGTATTGGTTGATGAGAGTAAATTTCATGAGACTTTGGCATTTAAAGTGCCTGTTGTAGTAGAAGTATTGCCTAAGGCTTATAGTATTGTAAAGAAAAAAATTGAAAAATTAAATGGGAATGTTGAATGGCGTACAGCTTCAAATAAAGAAGGATTTCTAATGAGTGATGAAGGAAACATCTTATTAGATGTCTATTTTGATGGGGTACAAGATATTGATTTGTTGAATCAAACTTTGTTGATGATGCCAGGTGTTGTGGACACTAGTTTGTTTGTGGATATACTTACTGGAATGATTCTAGTCAATGATAAGGGTGTATTTAAAAAGGAAAGAAAAAGTGAATTCTATGCATTATAATTGGGGATTGTTGGGTCTGGCTTGATTGCGCATGATATGGCAAATGCCTTTATTTAAAGAGTTGAAAAACTAATTTTATTAAATTCTTTAAGTCTAGTGAAGATAGTTCAAGTCAATTTTGGCACTTTTAAAGAATATGATGTCAACAATCGTTTCTTTAATCCAAACTTAGTTGGTGGTGCTTTACTTGATATTGGTGTATATGCCGTAGGTTTTGAGCCGTTAGTTTATGACAAGCAAACCTGATACCGTATTAACAACTATGACACCATTTAGAACAGGTGCCTGTGAATCAAGTGGTATCTTGCTACAGAATAAAGGGATAGAGATTGCGATGATTTCTTTAACGATGCGTGCTAAGCAGCCAAAAGAGGCTTTGTGGCTTGTGAAAACGGATATATTGAGATGTATAATTTTCCTAGAGCCGATAAGACTACAATCACATACGCAAGAGATAACTTGTCAAGAAAGACGTTTGGCACTAAATTATGAGATTCGTGATATGGAAGAATGCGTTTCAAGTTTAAATGGACAAACAAATATACAATATATTCAAGATGTGATGGATGTATTGACGAAGATACAGGAAAGTTGGAAGGAACATGAATAAAAAATATTTTTTCTTTGACATTGATGGCACTTTAACTGATCGAAACACTGGTAAAATCGTACCGAGTGCACAAGTGGCATTAAATGAACTTCAAAAGGCAGGTCACTTTGTAGCTATTGCGACAGGTCGTGCTCACTATAAAGCGCGTAAGTTTATGGAAAGTGTGGGTTTACATGATATGGTTTGTTGCGGTGGTGGCGGATTAGTCATTCATGATGAATTGGTTCAAAATATTCCTTTAGATTTAGAAAAATCAAAGGCAATTGCCAAGCAAGCATTATTTTTGGGATATGGTGTTTTATTTACGTTAGACGATTCAATTAAGGTATATACTCAAGATCATACATTTCAAAATCAGGTGGGGGATCGTAAGGAACCTACGGAATATATTTATGATGAAAATATGGATGTAGACAAGTTGGATGTTATTTACAAAATGTATATTTCCATCCCAAAAGACAAAGAATCCGAATTGACTTTAAAGGATACACTTGGAAATCTTCGCTTTGTGCCAGATTATTTAATGTTTCAATATGATGCGAAACACCAAGGAATCTTGGATATGATGCAGCATGTTGGTGGTGATTTAAAAGATGTAGTTGTTTTTGGAGATGATACGAATGATATGGTTATGTTTGATCCGCAATGGACAAGTGTTGCGATGGGAAATGCGTGTCAAGAATTAAAGGATATCGCAACTATTGTCACTGATGCCAATGTAGATGATGGAATTTATAATATTTGTAAGAAAATGGAGTGGATTTAAGGCTCTAAAAAGACATTTTTTTGATTTTTATTCGAAAAAGTGTCTTTTTTTACGTATATGAGTATGTAGGCAATATAAAATTCTGTTTCTATTACACCTAGTTGCTTCGATAGTAAAATCCATTGTTGTTAAAAAAAGAAGATGAAATTGTTGCTTGGTCAGTGACACAAAAGTAATGATGGTTCTTTTAAATATCGTTACTACAATATTCAAAGCCTTATCTCATGAATTGTTTTTAAGTTTCAAGAAAATATACAAATCCATATTATGATATTTATAAGTCTAGGTGAACAGTTAAATGCCTGCTAGAAAGAGGTGCTCATGCGTAGCGCAAATTTATTAAATGTTTTCGCCTTTAAGTATGTTTTTTGCGAAGATTGTAAGGAGGCCAATGATGCCTTAAAATCATTACTCACGGTATTTTTAGAAAGAAAGGTGGTGAATGTACATGTAACGAATATGGGGGTTGATCCATTACTAGAAACCATTGTGGAATTTGATGACAATACCAAAATGAAATTAGCCATTTTCATCAATCAAAATAGATTGAAATTACAATATTTATCTGAGTTTTATCTTATGAAGTTGTATGGATCACAGGAAGAATCCGATTTAAATCCATGTCAAGCTATTGCGTTTTATGATGGTATGGAAAGTCAATTTGAAATTAATTATCAATTTAGAAATGATGATGGGCTTTTATTATTACCGGATGGCATGCTGAAAATATCTGTATATTCAACGCAAAATTTAGATAAGTCTTATAATCAGATGAATGATAAAGAAAAAATGGTATATTACTTATTGAATTGTCGTGATGATAGTAAAATTAAGATGATGATAGAGAAGGATGGGGTGATTCAAACGGTAGAAAAGCGTGTAGAAACGATATCGGATGATGGTTGGAAGAAAATAATAGAAGATTTTCAAAAAGTGCATGAAAATGAGGAACGAATGGAACTACAGCTTGAACTTGAAGAGGCTCATAAAGCACAAGAAGAAGCGGATAAGAAAGTTAGTCAGATGAGTCAAGAAATCAAGCAAATGATTCAAGACATGCTTTCAAATGGTATGAGTGTATCCCAAATTGCGAAGTGTGTATCTAAAAGTGAAGAAGAAATTTTGGAATTGATTCGCTAGCCACCTTTATGGTGGCTTTTTGTTTCCACTTTAAGTGGAAAAAGAAGATTTGAGAATTATAGCGTGAACATTTAATATATAGATAACAATTTGGTCGACAAAAATTGTATACGAGGAGAGCGAAAATGCAAAAAATTCAAAATGTTCTTATGAAGTATTTGATGCCAATTGCGAACAAGCTTGAACAACAAAAACACATTCAAGCAATCAAAGATGGTATCGTTGCTTCAATGCCTATTATTATCATTGGTTCATTCTGTACTATTTTCTTAGGTATTGCAAACCTTTTGGGAAGTGGACCTGTTTATGATTTCTTAAATGCAAATATGGGTGTCTTAACATATGCATCAGCATTCACAAACGATATGCTTGCGGTATATGCGACATACTTTATTGCGAAGACTTTATCTGAAAAATATGATTTAAAAGGAAGTCAACCTGCTGTTACAGCTTTAGTTGTATTCTTTATTCTTTGTGCTGTAGTTAAAGATGGTCAATTAAATACATCTTATTTAGGATCCACTGGATTATTTACTGGTATTGTTGCAGCTTTATTTACAGTTGAAATTTATCACCTTTGTTACGAACGTAAATGGTATATTAAAATGCCAGAAAGTGTACCACCAATGGTACAAGAAAGCTTTGCAGCATTAGTACCATTAGTATTGAACACAATTATCGCAGTTGCGATTGCGAATCTTTCATTGACTTTTGGAAAGGTTGCCTTCCCACAATTGATTATGAATGTATTAGCACCAGCTGTAACAGGTATGGATACACTACCAGCTTTATTGATTGTGATGTTCTTTACGCAATTATTATGGTTCTTTGGATTACATGGACCAAGTATTACATCTGCTGTATGGGCATCTTTTGCGATTGCGTATGCCGCTGAAAATATTGCAGCATATACAGCAGGACAACCTGTTCAACATATTTTTACGTTTGGATTATTCTATGGTATATTATGTGTATCAGGATCTGGTTTAACATTAGGATTAAATATTTTAATGATGAGATCAAAGGCAAAATCATTGAATTCAGTAGGTAAAGTATCTATTATCCCTGGCTTGTTTGGAATCAATGAACCATTAATTTTTGGTACACCAATTATCTTAAATCCATTTATGTTTATTCCATTTGTGTTCGGACCATTGATCTGTACAACAATTGTATATTTAACAATGAATTTAGGATTAGTCGGTAAACCAATTGCCAATCCTCCAGGATTCTTGCCTCCAGGAGTAAGTGCATTCTTAATGACATTAGATTGGAAGTCTGTAGTCCTAGTATTTGTATTGTTGATTCTACAAACTGTGTTCTATTATCCATTCTTTAAGATGATGGAAAAAGAAGAGCTACAAAAAGAACAAGCTTTAGAAAAATGTGAGTACCCATCTGATGACCCCATTCAATAAGTGGACATAATTAATGTC
>OLON01001942.1_pt1 | contig 11200 bp, 7 predicted proteins | sample 1672691 | NCBI WGS metagenome assembly OLON01 (sample SAMEA3136714, study PRJEB25190) | human gut metagenome | biome: human gut; feature: human-associated habitat; material: faeces | place: Austria | collected 2013
CTATAAAACACCAAATGAGGTTATAAAAGAAGCAACTGGATTTGAAAGCTTACTTACATTTGCTTAGTGATTCATAAGTAATTTGTCTGATTTAAATTGACAATTCAGGAAATATAAAAAGGCCATCTCAATAGAGATAGCTCTCGAATTATTAATTTAAGAATATAAACTTTAATACAAATATAATAGAAAGTATTATTAAGTATATATTCACTTCTTCTTTTTTCTTAGTAACTAATTTTAATATTGTAAATGATATTATACCAAATATTATTCCATCTGCTATATTGTATGCAAGTGGCATCATAGCAAATGTTAAGAATGCTGGTATTGCATTGGTAAAATCATCAAAATCTATCTTTGTAAGCGAACTTGCCATCATAACTCCTACTAATATAAGAACTGGCGCTGTTGCTTGTGTTGGTATTGATGTAAATATTGGTGCAAAGAATAATGCAAGTAAGAACATAAATCCTGTTGTTATTGCAGTTAATCCTGTTCTTCCACCTTCTCCTATACCTGCTGCACTTTCAACATATGATGTTACTGTAGATGTTCCAAGTAATGCTCCAACTGTTGTTGCTATCGAATCTGAAAGTAGTGCTTGTTTAACTCTAGGTAACTTTCCATCTTCATCTAACATATTACCTTTTGATGCTACCCCTACTAAACATCCTACTGTAGTAAATAAGTCCATAAATAAGAATGTAAGTACTACCATAAACATATCAAAACTAAATATTTGATCAAAAGGAATTGATAATGCTTGTAAGAATACTGGCTTCATTGAAGGTACACTAGATACTACTGCATTTGGCACCTCTACTAAACCAATAGCCATTCCTACCGCTGATACTATTAACATTCCTATAAGGAATGCTCCTTTTACATTTTTAGCAAGTAATATAGATATTACTATTAAACCAAATATAGTTAATAGCACTAATGGATCTTGTAAATTACCTAATTGAAGTATTGTTGCTCCATTTGTAACAAGTCCACAATTTGCTAATCCTACAAAAGCTATAAAAAGCCCTATACCAGCCGTTATTGAATCCTTTAAAACATTAGGTATACAATCTAATATTTTCTCTCTAACATTTGTTACAGACATTAATATAAATATTATACCTTCTATAAATACTGCGCAAAGTGCAAACTGCCAGCTATATCCCATACTTAATACTACTGTATATGCAAAAAATGCATTAAGCCCCATACCAGGAGCTAGAGCTACTGGATAATTTGCTAATATACCCATTATACATGAGCCTATGAATGCCCCTATTGCTGTAGCAGTAAAAGCTGCGCCTTTATCCATTCCCGCATCAGCAAGTATATTAGAGTTTACAACTAATATGTACGCCATTGTCATGAATGTTGTTGTTCCTGCTAAAACCTCTGTCCTTATATTTGTCTTGTTTTCTTTTAATTTGAAAGTTTTATCTAGAAAACTCTGCTTCGTTACTTGAGTAGCTTGCATAGTCATCCTCCTAACATTTTATTTTTAATATGTCATATAATTCGTATTTTATTATAATCGCATGGATAATTATATTATAATAAAAATTATTTTTCAACATTTTTTTACATTTGTATATATGTTTTTATGTATTAATTATAAATAGTTCGTATTTTTACATATAAAAAAAGCCCAATCTTAATTGGGCTTTTTTATATCACTTATTAATTTATTTTTACATAGATTTATACTCTTCTTCAGTAACTGGAACTTTTATTTCATCATTCTTTATTTTTTCTATCATAGAGTTAACATAATCTATTATCTCTTGTGGTACTAAATTCTTTGTAGTTTCTGGTATACCAACACCATCTTCCTTAAGTCCATAAACTTTTTCTTGTCCACCTTTTAATTTACCTTCTATAAATTCTTTTACTGTATCATATACACCTACATTAACTTTCTTTAATGCTGATGTTAATACATTTTTTGGTGCTAAGTCACTTTGATCTCTATCTACACCTATAGCATATTTATTTTGTTCTTTAGCAGATTCTATTGATCCTAATCCTGTTCCTCCAGCTGCAGCAAGTATTATATCTGAACCATTTCCGTACATTTGATTAGCTATAGATTTACCTTTTGCTGCATCTGAGAATGTTCCTGCATATTGTACATTAACATTGCAATCTTTATTTGCTTCTTTTACACCTGCTTTATATCCATATTCAAATCTAGATATAACAGGAGTTTGGATACCTCCTATAAATCCTACATTATTATTTTCTGTCATTTTACCAGCTACAAGTCCAGTTAAGTACGCTGCTTCATTTTCTCTAAATAATATAGGTGTTACATTTTCAGGTATACTATCATATGTTTCATCAATTAATACAAATTGCTTATCTGGATAGTTTTTCGCTTGTTTTTCTATATCTTCCTTCATAGTGTATCCTACACCTATTACCATATCTACGTCTTCATCTAATAAACTTTCCATATTTTGAAGATATTCTGATGCTTGCTTAGATTCTATTACCTTTACTTCTATTCCAAAATCTTTTTCAGCCTTTTGAAGACCTTCCCATGCACTTTGGTTAAATGATTCATCATTTATACCACCGATATCAGCTACCATTCCAATTTTAAAACTTTTATCTGTATTTTCTTTTGATTTATTATTACCACATCCAACTAACATAGATGCTGACATTATTACTGCAGTACTTAATGCTGCTATTTTTTTAAATTTCATAATTTCCTCCTAGTGTCTTTAAATATTTCATATATTATAGGTTGCATAATATTCATATTTTATATTCCTAATACTGTCTATTTTTTCGAGTAATACTTTATAAAGTTCTTTTTATATTCTTCATTAAAATACATTTAAGTTAGAATCATACAGTATATTTTTTATTCCCACTCTATTGTTCCTGGTGGTTTAGAAGTTATATCGTAAACTACTCTGTTTGCTCCGTCAACTTCATTTACTATTCTATTTGATATCTTTTCTAATACGTCATATGGCATTTTATACCAATCAGAAGTCATCCCGTCAGAAGATGTAACAGCTCTTATACCTACTAAGTAAGCATATGTTCTTTCATCTCCCATAACTCCAACTGTTTTTACATCTGGTAATGTAGCAAATGCTTGCCATATTTCTTTGTATAAACCATGTTCTTTTAATATATCCATGTATATAGCATCTGCTTCTCTTAATATGTCACATTTTTCTTTAGTTACTTCACCTATAACTCTTATTCCAAGTCCTGGTCCTGGGAATGGATGTCTAAATATTAAATCTTCATCTATTCCTAATTCTAAACCTATTTTTCTTACTTCATCTTTGAATAATTCTCTTAAAGGTTCAACTATTTGGAATTCTATATCTTCAGGTATTCCACCAACGTTATGATGAGACTTTATAGTTGCAGCTTCTCCATGTCCACTTTCAACTACATCTGGATATATAGTTCCTTGAACTAAGAAATCCATTTTTCCAAGTTTATTTGATTCTTCTTCAAATACTCTTATGAACTCTTCACCTATTATTTTTCTCTTAGCTTCAGGTTCTGTTACTCCTTTTAACTTACCTAAGAATCTATCTTCACAGTTAACTCTTATTAAGTTCATATCAAACTTATCTCTGAATATTCTTTCTACATCGTTACCTTCATTTTTTCTCAGTAAACCATGGTCTACGAATACGCAAGTTAAGTTATCACCTATAGCTTTATGAACAAGTACTGCTGCTACTGATGAGTCAACTCCACCACTTAAAGCACAAAGTACTTTTTTATCACCTATTATTTCTTTTAATTCTTTTATCTTATCAGCTATAAATGAGTCTGTAGTCCAATCTCCACTTACCCCACAAACATTGTATAAGAAGTTTCTAAGTACTTTATCTCCATCTTGACAATGTTCAACTTCTGGGTGGAATTGTACTCCATATAATTTTTTCTCTGTATTTTCCATAGCTGCTACAGGACAATCTTTAGTATGTGCTATAGATTTAAATCCTTCTGGAAGTTTATCTATTAAGTCTGTATGACTCATCCATACTATATTTGTAGATATTCCTTCAAATATAGCAGACTCTTTATATGTTATTTCAGTCTTTCCATATTCTTTTTCAGCATTTGTTCCTTTTCTTACGTTACCACCTAATATATGAGACATTACTTGTATTCCATAACATATACCAAGTATAGGAACTCCTATTTCAAATATTTCTTTAGCTATCTTAGGTGAATCTTCTAAGTATGCACTGTTAGGTCCACCTGTGAATATTATCCCCTTAGGATTCATTGATTTTATTTTTTCTATATCTGTAGTATAAGGTATTATTTCACAATATACGTTATTTTCTCTTACTCTTCTTGCTATTAATTGATTATATTGACCTCCAAAGTCAACTACTAATACTAACTCATGCTTCATATGCTATATTTCTCCTTGTGTGCTGTAATTCGGTGCTTCTTTAGTTATTGTTATATCATGTGGATGACTTTCTTTTAAAGATGCTGCTGTTATTTTTATAAATGCTGCATTATCCATTAAATCTTCTAGTGTAGGTGCTCCACAGTAACCCATACCAGCTCTTATTCCACCTATCATTTGGAATATTATATCTTCAGCTTTTCCCTTGTATGCAACCATTCCTTCTACGCCTTCAGGTACTAATTTTTTAGCATCATTTTGGAAATATCTATCTTTAGAACCTTTTTCCATAGCTCCTATAGATCCCATACCTCTGTATGTTTTATAAGATCTTCCTTTATATAGTACTATTTCTCCTGGACTCTCTTCTGTTCCAGCAAACAATGATCCCATCATACATACTGAAGCTCCTGCTGCTAATGCTTTAACAACATCTCCTGAATATTTGATTCCACCATCTGCTATTACAGGTACTCCATATTTTTTACCAACTTCTGCACAGTCCATAACTGCTGTAACTTGAGGAACCCCTATACCAGCAACAACTCTCGTTGTACATATAGAACCTGGTCCTATACCAACTTTTACACAATCAGCCCCTGCTTTTATTAAATCTTCTGTTGCTTCTGGAGTTGCTACGTTACCTGCTATTACTTGAAGGTTCGGATAAGTCTCTTTTACTTTTATAAGTGCATCCATAACACCTTTTGAATGACCATGTGCACTGTCTAAAACTATAACGTCAACATTAGCTTTAACTAAAGCTCTTACTCTATCCATAAGGTCTACACCTATTCCAACTGCAGCTCCACATAATAATCTTCCACGTTCGTCTTTTGCTGAATTAGGATATTGTATTTTCTTTTCTATATCTTTTATAGTTATTAATCCTTTTAAGTGTCCTTCTTCATCTACTATAGGTAACTTCTCTATTTTATGAGTTTTTAATATTTGTTGAGCTCCTTCTAAAGTTACTCCTTCTTTAGCTGTAACTAAGTTCTCTTTTGTCATAACATCTTCTATATTCTTTGTCATGTCATCTTCAAACTTTATATCTCTATTAGTTATTATCCCTATTAATTTATGACTTTCATCTACTATAGGCACTCCTGATATTTTATATCTAGCCATTATATCATCTGCATCTTGTAAAGTATTGTCTTTTAACAAATAGAAAGGATCTACTATAACTCCACTTTCGCTTCTCTTAACCTTATCAACTTCTAATGCTTGTTCTTCTATAGACATATTTTTATGTATTATACCTATTCCACCTTGTCTTGCCATAGATATTGCCATTTTAGATTCAGTAACAGTATCCATCCCTGCACTCATTAGGGGAATGTTTAATTTTATTTTCTTTGTTAAATAAGTTGTTATATCTACATCCTTAGGTAATACCTCTGATTTTTGTGGTATCAATAAAACATCATCAAACGTTAAGCCTTCTTTTAGTATTTTAGCCATCTTTATTTCTCCCCTTTTCTTAAATTTACGAATATATTTATAATATTACATTATTTTCGTTCGTTTTTAAAGTGGTTATAAAAAAATCTGCATAGTAATTTCATTTTTTTAAAGTGAAATTACTATACAGATTTTTTAAGCATTTTTGTAGCCAATATATAGGGATATTCATCAGCCTACATATTTACTTAATTAATGCTATTTATAATAATTTCACTCATAGTCAAGATATTTACGGTATCTCGGTAGAAACTCTCAGACCTTATTTCTGAGTATATACGAGTGACGTATTCTTTATTTAATTAAGTATTTACTAAGTTGAGTATTAATTTATCAAAAATTATTCCTTATGTCAATAATTTATATTAAATTTTTTATTTATCAAATAGTTTATATTATTTACTAAACTATTTAAAGGAATATTCTTATTTATTGATATCTTTTTGCAGTCTTCATATTCAGGAGTAATCCTGATTAGTTGACCATTATAGTAGCCTAATTTAACTGTTATTTTACCATATTCAGTTTCTATTTTAGTAAACTTTCTATCTAATGTTACTCTATTATACTTGCTATATCTTATTCCAAATGTACTAGTTTGTAATATCATTAAATCAATAAATTTATTTAAATCATCTTCCTTACATAAAATACATAATTTAATTGCAGGTCTATTTTTTTTCATATATATACTTTGAGTGTAAATATCTAGTGCCCCATCATTTATAAATTTTTCGTATATATACGAATATACTTCAGAAGACATATCATCAATATTAGCGATTATCTCATATATAAATTCTTCTTTTTTTTTACACCTAAAACAGTTCTTAATATATTAGGTATTTCAAACTTCTTATGACCTATTCCATAACCAATTTGCTTAACTTCAAGTTCTAATACATCTACAAAATCATCACATAGAGTTTTTATTATAGCTGCCCCTGTTGGTGTTGTACACTCTCCTTTAACTGTATTTAACTTTATAGGCACATCTTTTAGAATTTCTATTGTTGCAGGTGCAGGTACTGGCATAATACCATGATCACATTTTACAAATCCCGACCCTACTGGAACTGTTGTTGCATATATCTTATCTACACATAGTAAGTCTACTAATATACATGCACTTACTACATCTACTATAGAATCTATTGCACCAACCTCATGAAAATGTATTTTATCGATAGTCGTACCATGAACTTTAGCTTCTGCCTCAGCTATTACCATAAATATCTTTTTAGCATTTTCTTTTACATATTCATTAAGAGAAGACTTATCTATAATCTCATATATATCGGATAAGTGTCTATGGGCATTTACTTCCTTTGTAATAACTTCTACCTTTGTTCCTACTATTCCATCTTCATTTTCCTCTTGTATATTTATATTAAATTCATCACCTAAATTTAACTTATTTATTTCTTCTAGAAAAACTTCTTTAGATATTCCTAAATCCAATAATGTAGCTATAGTCATATCACCCGATATACCATTAACTATATCAAAATAAAGTATTCTTTCTTCCATATATTCCCCCTTAATTCTATCTCAAGTCTAATCTAATCTAATTTATTTATCATCGATGCTAAATATCCTGCCCCAAATCCATTATCTATATTAACGACTGATATACCAGATGCACAACTATTTAACATAGTTAAAAGTGCAGATAAGCCACCAAAATTAGCTCCATACCCAACAGATGTAGGAACTGCTATAACAGGTACATCAACAAGACCACCTACAACACTTGGTAAGGCACCTTCCATTCCTGCTACTGCAATTACTACCCTTGCACTTTGTAATATATGCTTTTTATTAAGTAATCTATGTATTCCAGCAACTCCAACATCATAAACTCTTTCAACATCATTGCCTAAAAATTTTGCAGTATAATAAGCCTCATCTGCAACAGGTATATCAGATGTTCCTCCACTAACTACTACAATTTTCCCTTTACCATTGTTATGTATTTCGTTATTCCTAATCTTTAATATTTTCGATATTTCTTCATATTCGCAATTAGGATAAATATTTTTTATTTTTTCAAAAGTTTCTCTTCTACATCTAGTTCCTAATATATTCGATCCTTTTTCCATCATTCTTTCTATAATTCCCAATATGTGTTCATCACTCTTTCCTTCACAGTAAATAACTTCTGGGTATCCATTTCTTATTTCTCTATGATGATCTATATTAGCATATCCAATATCTTCATAAGGTAAGTTCTTAAGTGAACTTAATGCATCGTCTATATTAGTAGAACCATCTTTAACATCTTGTAATAACTTCCTTAAATCCATATACAATTCCCCTCTTATTGATATTCTACAGTATTTGTTTAATTATTAAAAAATTAATTCATTGTACTAGTTAATTTTCCTAATAATAAACTCCCAATATATTACATATTAAAATTATATCACTACTAGTTTAGATTAAAAGTAGTATATGTTAGATTTCAATAATAATTGTATAAACCAATTAAAGAATTTAACAAAGTTACTTATAGATACTTTAATAAATAATCTTATGTAATGAAAAAGATGGTCATACTATTTTGTATAACCATCTTTTTCTTTATTCTTCATGCTTCATCTGATGTTTTAACTCTTTTTCGAATTTCTTTTCTTCATGTCTTTCGTGTCTTTCTTCTTTTTTTTCTTCATGAGCTACCTTACGACCTTGTTTAACTTTTTCATGTTCTTCATGTTTCATTTGATGTTTTAACTCTCTAGCAAATTTCTTTTCTTCATGCTTTTCATGTCTTAATTCCTTATGCTGCTCATGACGAGCTTCCATACCTTCTATATCTTTTTTTAAATCATCAACAAATGTTTGTATTTTATCTCTTGAATCTTTGTATGCTGCTTTTAATTCTTCTACGTATTTTTCATTTCCTGGGTATTGATTAGTTTTGTAGTACTCAGTTGTAGCTTCTGGTGTTTCATACATTCTGTAATTACCTAAATTACCTAAAGTATCTCCATAAAATCTTGAGTATTTTTCTACATAATCATTGTTTGCATTATTTGTAGTATCTGCAGTATTTTGTTCTGTTGTTGTTTTAGCACCATTTGCTGGTGTATTTTCTTTTTTATTACAAGCTACCATTGATAAGGATAATGCTAATGATAATGCTGCAACTACCATTTTATTTGCTTTCATAGCTTTCCTCCTGTTTAAGTTTATCATCAATAGTATTTGTAAATTTAATAAATATATTCCTTCCTTTAATTACATTTACTATATCCACATTGTAGACATATTCCACATCCACCAGTAGGTATTATAGATTCATTGCCACACTCTGGACATACAAATTTTTCTGTTTCTTCTTCATTTATTTTTTCTTCTTTCTCTATTTCTTCATATGAATTATCTTTTTTATTTTCTTTAGGTTTTTCATTTAAAAGTACTCCACTTCTTTTGCATCCATCACGATATATTGTTATTCCTTTTAAATTATTTTTCCATGCACTTACATATATATTGTAAACATCTTCAACGGTTGCTTCATATGGAAGATTTATTGTTGATGATATTGATGCATCTATATTTATTTGCCATGCCTTTTGCATTTTTATTCTTTCTTCTGGTTTTAAGTTCATAGCAGTTACAAATATATCGCCTAAATCTTCTTCATTAGTTATTTCATTTATATCCATATACTCTTTTACTATAGGAGTATATACTTTATAGTATACATCTTCATTGTGTAAGCTTTCTGTTTTTCTAAAGTAAGATAAATTAAACATCGGCTCGATTCCACCACTTACTCCAAGCATTGTTGATATTGACCCTGTTGGTGGTATTGTAAGAAGTTGTGAATTTCTAAGTCCATATTTTTTTACTAAATCTTTTACATCTTCTTTTACATTCTTTATAAAGAAACTTGATTTAAATAAAGCCTTTTCATTATATTTTTCATAAGGTCCATATTCCTTAGCTAGAAGTGCTGATTGTTTTACTGCTTCATTTAACATTATATTTGATAGTTCTTCACATAATTTAATAGCTTCATCTGACCCATATCTTATATTAAGCTTTATAAGCATATCTGCAATACCCATAACGCCAAGACCTATTTGTCTGTATTTTGATACACTTTCTCTTTGTTCTTTTAGTGGGTGAAGGTCTAATCCTTCTTCTAGTACTTCATTTAATCCAACTACACAATCTCTAACACAAGATTTAAATTTAGCTTTGTCAAATATAGCATGTTCTGTAAATGGAGCAATTACAAACTCTGATAAATTTATAGATCCTAGTAAGCAACTTCCACCTGCTGGAAGTGGTTCTTCTGCACAAGGGTTAACTCCAGCATATTTAAAGTTTTTATCTTCACTTAATAAGTGATTTTTTTCTATGTTGTCCCAAAATAGTATCCCAGGTTCTGCAAAGTCCCAGTTGTTAGTTATAAGCTTCATAAATAGCTTATATGCATCAACTTCTTTTACTATTTCTTCTCCGTCAGCTTTTACTTTAAACTTACATTCATACATAGATTTATTTAAAACTGCTTTCATAAACTCATCATTTATTTTAACTGATATGTTTGCCTTAGTTACTTTTTCTAAATCAGTTTTTAAATCTATAAACTCTTCTATATCAGGGTGATTTACATCCATAGATATCATTAAAGCTCCACGTCTTCCTCTTTGACTTATAAGCCCTGTTGTCATAGAGTAAAGATCCATAAATGATACAGCACCTGTAGTAGTTTTTGCAGAGTTGTGAACTAGTGCTCCTCTTGGTCTTAGATTTGATATATCAATACCTACCCCTCCACCATAACTAAATGTTCTTGCCAAATATTTTGCTGTATCAAATATACTTTCTAAGTTATCTTGTGGAGGACTTAATACATAGCAGTTTGAATAAGTTACTTTTATGCCGTCTTTAGGTAATCCTCTATTTGCAAGTATTCTTCCTGCAAACAAGAATTTTCTCTCTCTTATTAATTTTGCTATTTTTTTATTTCCTCCAGATACTCTCTCTATCCATTCATTAAAGGTTTCATTGTTATATTGATATTTATTAGCCCAAATAGATTTTTGAAGTTCATCCATTTGCCATTTAGATTTTCTTATGTCTGATCTTTTTTCTCTATATAAAATGTAATTTTTAGCTACATCTTTTCTATTAGATTCCATAAGTAAAACCTCAACATTGTCTTGTATATCTTCAACTGTAAGGTTTATCTTATTTTCATTAACCATTTTTTCTATATTATCAGCTATTTTTTTCCCTAAATTTTTGTCTATTCCATATTTGCTGTTTATAGTTGACTTGTAAATGGCATTTATTATTTTGTTT
>OLON01001945.1_pt1 | contig 11198 bp, 16 predicted proteins | sample 1672691 | NCBI WGS metagenome assembly OLON01 (sample SAMEA3136714, study PRJEB25190) | human gut metagenome | biome: human gut; feature: human-associated habitat; material: faeces | place: Austria | collected 2013
TTGTTATTGTTTAGTTTTCAAGGTTCGATAACCAATAAAAGTAAATGATATAAAGTTTATAATTTACAGTTTCGGCATATGTTCATAATATCACTGCGATGTTGAAATGTCAATAAATTTTCTAAATGAATTTTACCAATAAGAATAAAGTATTTTTGATGACACTGCAAAGTTCAAAAAAGGAAGGGATCATGGCGACGATAAGAGAGTGCCAGGGAGGGATAACAACAATATGGAAATTATAACGACATTATATAGGAAGGAACTCAGTTTTATGGAGTTGGTAATGAATGATCTGTGGGAATAGTAGCGTGGATAATTATGCATCGTTATGGTGTATTAAATGCATAAATATACATAATTTCGATGCAAATAGCGATAGGAATATTTATAAACAAAAAGTACTTTTTATGAGTGATATGTGAGCTTTGTGAGGATCAGTGCCAAAAGCTAAAAAGGAGTGTTTATAGATACTCAGTAAAAGGACGTAGAATCGACGTTTTATGGATCAGGGTGTGTAGGAGTATAGTGACACGAATTAAGGACGTTAAACGGCTATTTACGGGGCTTATAAAGGCATTATTGATGCTGACGAGATGAAAAATGGAGTTGGATGAGGGGCAGTGAGGGGCAGCAGAAAAAAATGAGTTGTAGATCTGAAGTCAGTGTGTGAGAAAACCGGCTTAGACCCTGGAAAAATTTCCACCCGCCTTTTCCAGTTGAAAGCACCCCCATACCGTTTTTAATAGGAATTAATGGCGGTTTTACAATGTATATTTATTCATTTATGCAACGCTAGACAGCCAAATTGCATGAAATAAGGGCTTTTTTGGGTACTTCGTTGCATATTATGCAATCTGGAAATTTTTTTTAAAAAAATGCATTTTTATTCAAAATAAAGGTTTTTATATCGTGCCGTATGGTACTATATACTCAAGTTAGGAAACAAGTCCTAACCGGTGGGGTAAAAGCCCACACATATAGTAGGGAAGTATCTCAGCTTCCCATTAGTAAAGCTTTCTTGCTTTACTTCCCTATGGGGATTTTCTCGAGTAGGTTTCTAACGCCTATACCCCATATAGTCCTACCGAACATTGGACGAAAATAGCTGTTCGGGCACTTGTATAGCAGGTAGCAAGCGGATATCTATACCGATATCAATAGAACCCTTACATGGGAAGTATTTCTTGTAAGACGTACACCGCTTTGAAATGTATACCATAAAACCCTTTTTATAAGGGATTGACACGAACAGACAGGGCACGTGTCAGACAGCAACGCCCGACAGTAAGGCGGTCACACTGAGAGAGTGACAAAAACAATAGCCTTTTGGGAATATTTGAGAATAGTCGTCCGGCGACACTATTCAATAATACGACCGTTGGTGAGCCTTTTTAGGCGAACCATATAGCATGAGCCTTTTTAGGCGAGTGCAAGGCGAAAATAGCAACTTCCAATATGTTTACAGGCAGAGTAGCCATAGCATATAGCGTGGTGAAAACTGTGATAATTATTGGAATAATTCAAATAATTTAAGAATAGGAGATTGTTTATTATGTTAAAATCTGAGAATATTATCATTAACACTAGCAACCAGAAACCAGAGTCTTTCGACAAAATCTGCGGTTTTGTTCGCTATCTGGCATGGAATGAAGAACACAAAAACCTTCTCAAAAAATGGAATAAAATGGCAGAAATTATTCACAATAATGGGATGCCGTTTTGTGACCTTGAAAAGGTTGAATTGAAAGACCTTATTTCCGTTTCCGGTTTGGATGTGCAGGCGTTTATTCAGACAAGAAAAGATCTCAAAACTGTACAAATTACAATGGATAACCTTGCAAAAAAAGGTTTTGACAAAACAGCATACAATGGCCTGAATAGTACAGATAAAGCGTTTTTAACTTTGCAGGCTCACACGGCGGTAAAACGTTTACAGGTGGACGCGTCCGTGTTGACAAAAGCCGACGGGGAAAAGTTCGACTTTTCACCCCTTATTAAAAAATGGATTGATAAGGGTGAAAAAATGTCTGACCTTAAAAAAGGTTTGGCTACCGCTTTCACTAATATGGTGAAAGAAGAGGGCGAGCTGTTTTACCCTGTAAAATTCAAAAATAGTTGTTTTCCAGACAGCTATGTTCGCAACTTTCTCGGAGCGTTCACAGGTAAAACCGGACGTGACGGGAAAGACCATAAGGGCAAGTATATTTATCTGAATAACATTTCAGATAAAACTGTACTTGCGGCAGTAACTGATTTATTCGCTGTTTTACTTGAAAGCGATAGCATCACAGTCGTAAAAGGGGGTGAAAAATAATGACGGAAAAAACTGTATACGCTTGCGAACTGTGCAAGGGTCAGTGCATGGCGTGCTTTTACGCCAATGAATGCGGGGATTGGTTAGACGACCCAACTATTCCCGTACCGCGTATCAAAGTCAAAGACAGCGATACAATAAAAAAAGACCTGTAAAAGGTCTTTTTTTATTGCAATAAAATAAACACTCATATCTGAAAGCGGAGGAATACCATGGGCAACAAAGGCTTAAAAGAGTACACGAAAATATGTACCGCATACGACACAAAATTTGAAAATTTCAAAATTCCAGTTGGCGCTTTATACGGACGTTGTAAAGTGCCTTATACAGAGAATTTTGAAAAACGTTTTGAGTACGTTTTTTGGGCTTGCATCGAGCCACAAAAAACTATTTCCGACAAAATTTTTCCGGTTTATATTTTCAAACCGTCGTGGGCAAGTAAACGGTGGAAAAAAGTCGCAATCGGTCAAAACCATATTATTGCAAGAAATATTTTCAACGCTTGCACTATAAATGGCGGCGTTCCGGTTGTAACAACGTTTAAAAACGTTGAAGCTATAAAAGCCCGTCGTGACCTCCGCAGCGTTTCTTGTGAATTAAATTTCCGGAAGCATCCAACGCCACAGTGCAGATGCTACAAACAGGCACAAGTAGACGGTAAAAACTGGTGTCTTGACTGGGAAGAAGAAATCCAGCCGATGCAGGATATTGACGGATATCACTATAATGCCTTACCTATACAGGACAACGGCATAAAACAGGCTCCGTTTAGCTCTTTTGAGGGTGTTACAGACACTATTGAAGCCCGTCGCAGAGATGGTATGAAAGTCAACCAGACAAAGTGCAGACCCGAGAAAAAATCTGCTAATAATAGCCTTATTTCCGTGAAAATCAACGGTTATAAAGTTAGTATTAAATAAGGTTGACAGATATACACCTACAATATATTATGAGAGGAGATGATTTCTGGAGGTGAATTAAATGATAATTGATACTAAAGATTTGAGGTTTGGGGATTGGTCCGTAAAAAGACGCGCAAGAATACTTGACCAGATGGATCAATATATTAAGACCCATATTGATCCTAATGATTATAGCTCTATTTCAACATGGAAGGTTTGGGGAATATGGGGAAAATCCGATGAAGAAGTGTTAGAGATAGCGTCAGATTGGATAAAATTTATCAATGCTTTGTTTGTTTTCGAGGGCATTATTGCCGGAGAGAGTATTGATGAAATATTAACAGTTAAAATCGGACGATTTAATTAAACCAAACATCATACACACATTAAAGAAGCTCTATTCGTAGGGCTTCTTTTTATATACAAATTTTTATCCCCACTCTATTCCTGTGAGGAGCAGGCGTTATACATACTATATATATGTATATAGTAAGGTCAAACCTTGATAGAGTGATTGTAACTATATAGCCATAGTATGCCCATTACACACTGGCTATAAAACAATATAAAAACACTGGTGCAGAGTAATCACTATAAACTACTCAGAAAGAGGATATCATGAAAAAATATATCAACATCGACAACTCCACTATCTACATGGGACGCATGACCGACATTAAAGCGATGTATAAGAGCATCGTTCGTGCATACCACAAATATGCCACGGATCTTATTCCGTTATTCTCAGAGACAAGATTTTCTGAGACAAGAATGACGTATGGGATTGTCATAGATGAAGATTCATTCTTCTATCCAATCAGCAGTGACACATTCACTGCAATGTTAATTTGCGGTGAATTAGTAGAAGTGAAAGAGGAGGATTAATCATGAATAACATGAAATATAACTTCGTAACTTTCGGAAACAACGTGGCGATCATTAATACCACGCCTCATTCCGTAACAATTCAGGATACAGACGGAACACCAATCACAGTTCCTAACTCTGTAATCCTCAACGCAAAAGCAGAAGAGAAACAGGTATCCGATCTGTTCGTAAAAACTGTTTTTATACCCACGGAAGAGGGTAAGGCGATTATTTCTAATATCAAAAAAGCCTTCAAGTCTCAGATTGGAACCGGAACTCTAGTGATTGTAGGTTCTATGATCGCAGCACAGGCGTATCCGGAGGATGTTGTGGCCATGACACCGGTTCCAGGCTATGAGCGTGTGAATCCGGCAGAAAAAAGAATGCGTTGTGATAAATTCACAACGTTTGCCTAAAATAGAAAAAAATTGGAGGGTTAATCATGAAATCACATGACGCTTTTTTAGATTGGATCAACGCTGAATTTGGTATGAGACTGCATGAACTCATTGCATATACACAGAAATTTTATCCAGATGACGTAGCTTGGAAAATTGATAGTGATATTGAATGTGGGTTTAGAACAGTATTTATGGATCTTGACAGAATTGCCCATGGAAGAGAAAAGATTTCAAAATACTGGGATCTTTTTAATTCCTACAAACACTGGATCTGCAACAACGGACAGCCACCATATCCGACTCAGGATCAGATTGATTCTCTTATTTTCGGAGCAGAATCCGGAAATAAAGATGTATACAATCATCTTGACGCTCACATGTCTAACTGGCTTTTGGATGGTTATGCAACTTCAGAACAATGGCACAGATTTTACAAACTGAAATCTGCATGTACACAGGAAATGATTGCCAAGATGTGTTACAATAAATAAAAACAGGAGGGCAAAACCATGAAGAAAAAAGAGATGAGAAGGAAACTCGATGTTATGCCATTTGACAAAACTTTTGATGTTGATGGCAATCAGGAGTCTTGTCATGCAACAGGTTGGGAAGTATGTGAGGGTGATCCAGACAACCCAGCTGATTGGTGGGAAGAGTATGAAGATTCTAATGGAGATATCCATTTAGGAAGATAATACTTATACTATATATTATATATACTATATATAAGAGACATTAATACATTGCTATTGATGTCTCTTTTTAATACCTATATATACTATTAAACTAGAAGCTACGGAAACAAATTCTGTTTCCAGAAAGGAAATAAATTATGAAAAAATATGTTGTTTTTACCATCATTATGGCTCTTATTTGTGCCACTATAGTAACAGTTGGCGCAACAGAAATAAATTCCGGATCAACGAGGGATTATGTTGACTCTTCACTCTATCCGGCTACAGGGATAGTTATAACTATTGCTCATGGTTCTGAGTATGAAGATATAACCATAGAGCATACCAACGGAAACACGTTCCAGTTTACTGCTCCGGCTACAGATTGTTGGGAGCTTGGTGATCTTGCATCTTGTATCATGGATTCCAACGGAACTCCGGATTCTGTATACGATGATAAAGTACTGTCTGCATGGTACTGTGGATCACCGGAACAGTTCACTTCAATCATGCACTGATACTGTAAATTATAAACTATATTAAAATTTCTGGAAAGGGAAATTACTATGAAAAACAATATGAAATCACGCAAAGCATACAACAAGAAACTTGTTGAAAGAAAACGCAAAGTAACATTGATTAAAGGCAGCCTCGGAATGGCTGCTTTTTTCATGGTCGCATCTATTGCCGGAAACATTGATACTGATGCTTATAACGGTATCCACAAGGTAAATGGAACTGTAGAGGCATCTGAAATCATTGCTGAAAACGGAAACACGTATGATGTAGACGGTTTCCAGGATGGAACAGAAGTGACCATCAAACTTAATGGGCAGGGAAAAGTATTGTCCATCGTCAGCAAATAATAAAGAAAGGAAGTGGTTATATGAGTTATCCAGCAAGGCAAATAGATACAACTAAGCCTTATAAACTCCGTATCTATGTTAAATCAGGTATTCACAAGGGAGATCTAAAACGTCAGGAATACTTTTCCAACCTAAACGATCTCGACCGTAGATACAAGGAGCTTGGTCCTAATAAATTCGCTGACTATGCCTTAAATCCTACAGCATGGCAACTTGTCAACGGAGAATGGCTCAGGATGTTTGGATATTAAAGAAAGGAGCAAAGCAAATGAATGTCAAGACAGCATTAAATATTCCTGCGTCCATGTCTTGGGAAGAGAAATATAACACGATAATCAATGCTCTCGGAAAGGAGAATGTCGAGAAATGCATCCCATTTACCATGGATCATCTAATTGAAATGTATAGAAAAGATAAAAATTTTAATATACATAAAGATGTTTGGGATCGAGCGGCAGGTTTCTTATTCCAGTATAATCCTAAAACGAAAACAAAAGATGTGAAAATTATTAACAGTTGCTTAATATCTCTTATGAAAAAGAAATTAAATGTAACTGTTTTTTCATGTGCAGAAAATGTATGCATTCTAAAAAAATGTGCCAAGAACATGATACAAGAAGTAGAACAGGAGGAAAGTAAATGAAATATTCGCCAAGAGAAATTAGATCCCTCTCAGATAAGAAACGTCATGCTATCATCGGTGATATTGCAAGGGAAGTAAGAAGTAAGCGAAATGCAGTCAAAACACTGCATAAAGTACATCCCTTGAACATGACAGAAGAGGAAGTGCAGCTTAAGATCCAGGATCTCACAACACAGATTGCAAAAGCGGATCATTACCGGCTTCAGCTTCTGTATCCCGGAATCGAAGCCATTTATGAGGACAGGATTGTTGAAATCTGTGGCAAATCTTCGGTAAAGGAAATGGTATCCAATGGATTAATAGAGTCTTGCGCCGTAATTAACGGACGGAAGCTCTATGCTTTATAAATATGAGAAAGGAGATAAATTATGAACAGTACGTCACACGCAGACAATATGATCCCGCTGGTTGGGACACAAGCTAAAAGAAAGAATACTTCTCCAATAGAATTCGATTGGGAGAAAGAAGTAAGGAGCTTGATGTTAGACTTCCGTGTACCTCTTGTTGTAAGAAATACTATTTGCGATGAGGTCGAAAGGGAAGCGAAAATCACAGACAGCAGCAGCGTGCTCTACGAAAGAGCAAGACGTAGAGCACTGGAATATGTATTTGCATAAACAAATATATATAGAAAAATCCAAGACAACTAAATAATCAATATAAAAACAAACAAAAGGAGAATAAACATCATGAAAAACTTCGAAGAAATCAAAGAAATGCTCACAGGAAACAAAGCAGAAAGAACTACAGAAGGTAAAATTATCACACCATCTGTATTCGAAAAGAAATCACTTTACAATATGGCAATGTCAAATGTACAGACTATTGGAGGGAAACAGTTCTGTACGATCCCATTGTCACTCCTGGAAGTAGATGAAGAATATCAGAGATTGTCAACAATCAATATGAACAAGGTAAAAGATCTGGCCGGTCACTGGGATGAAAATAAATGTGGACCAATTCTTGTATCTCCACATCCAGAAACAAATACATTTGCAGTTATTGACGGAACTCATAGATTTCTTGTCAAGGGAATTTATAAGGAAGATATGATCGTTGCTTCTATTGCTATTGGATTATCAGAAGATCCAAAAGAAAGACAGGTGCAGGAAGCAGAATTGTTCTCCGAACAGAACACGCATGTAGATAAGCTTTCTCCGGCAGATAAACATAAGGCTTATGTTAAAAGAGGAATCAGAAAATACTGCATTCTGGATGAATGTATCAAAGGAAGAAAATTGTTTATCTGCAATCACGAATTAAAAAATCTTCCACAGGAAAAACAGGATGCTATGATTGCAGATGGATATAGAATACTTTCTGGTTATAACGCAGCGGCAAATGCAGCAGCTCTTGTGAATGGAAAAGAAACGCTCACAAATATCTTTGATATCATCGAGAAGTCTGGCTGGAATCTTGCTCCAAATGGATATGGAGCTAAAGTAATCAATCCAATGAAATCCGTATTAAATATGCATAAAAACGATCCAAGAGTGATTCGTGCTATTATAAACTTTTGTTTACATACAAAACCAAATCTTTATTTTGCTAATGCTCTAGCAAGATACCCGAAGAGAAAGGAAAATGAAGGACTGGTTATCTATCTTGAGCAGGAAGTAGCTAGAAGAATTGGTGAAGCTCCAATGTATTACGGAGGAGACATGAGAAAAGTTACTGCGCCTATCAATGTCAAGCACGCTCATCAGGCAAACCGGTCAAAAGAAACCAAGGCAATGTAGTCTTATACTGTAAATTATAAATTTATAAAAAACTATTGAATTAAACAGGGAATTGGATTATAATAATTCTCAAATAAGACTGTAAAATATAAACTTTATATAAACAATACAAAAAGGAGATTGATGTTATGATGGAATTAAATGAGCTTCAGAACTATGAAGAAATGAAAGACAAACTGATTGTAAGGTTGATGAACTATGAAAACTACAAACCATTTTATTATTACGTTTCTTCTGCTGAGTCCGAGGCGAAAAAAGCAGGCTTACTTCCCAACTGGCTGATCACAGACCATATTGCAATTGGAATCAATTTTCATACGGCGAAAGGAATTATTCTCAGAGATGCGCAACAAATACAATTACTGAAGAATTCCTTTATTCAGGAAAGAAAAATAGCAAAGGAAATGTTGTTTTGCTCTGATTTAAATGCTTATGTAAAAGATGTCAATGTTATGATGAATGAAGGTTATGTAACGCATAACTATTATATTGAATATTCACCATGTCTTCTGCATCTGATTCCGTTAAATGTACTGAAACAGCAGATCATCCTGGATGGAGTGGAAAAAGAACAGCTCTTATCTTCTCTCTTTCAGCGGATCCGGCACATGGAAACGGAAAGTATGGTACATATTTTCTGCATATCTGGCTTACGACAATTAATGGAGCAGGGACGCATTGCAGGCTATCCGGATATGCTTTATAAGCCTCTTGATCCTGCGATGCGCCTGTGGCTGTTGAAAAGTTATTATCAATATATGCTGCACACACCTCATTCCTGCATTTGTGTAAAAGAAAATTTCGTCCAGCTGCCGAAACATATCTCCATTGTATGTAGCTCTAATGTTCATAATGGAATTGCATTTTGGAACAATACAAGTCATGGATTGCAATATTACATTTTAAAAGAATCCGGCTTCTCACAAAAACTATATGAATTTTGCCAGTTTCTGGAGAATGGAAACATGGCATGGTCACAGGAGGAGACGCTGGATATTATTCGAAACATGATTGTGGAATATGGAGGCACCTTATAAACCGCGCTTCCAGGAAAATAAAGGATTCTTTCGGGACAGCTTTTCTCCTGCTATCTCTGGAAGAGCCGGGAGAAAAGCCCCTTCTTTTTTGCCGGGCGGGATGCAGCAGGTACATTTTGATTGATATATTGCTGAAACATGTTTTTTGAATCCTGAATGAGACCATTTAATTGCGCATTCTGACCAGCAGAAAACAGATCACACAATACAACTCCTTTTTGGGCATAGTACAATGCATTTTCCTTTCGCTCCAGTCTCATATTTGCAATTTGGAGCGTTTGATAGATAGGGATTTGATAGACCGGCATTTCTTCCGGAAGCAAAAGATCGCTGTAATGATACAGAAGTAATGAGATTTCTTCCGCTGCTTCCTGGATCTGCTCGGGATTTATATGTTCTTCCTGTACATTCTGAAGATACATAGATCCACATCCGATACAAATGCGGATGAATGCTTTGGACACAGTTTCTCTGATTTGTGGATTTAGAATTTCTGCATTCCATATATATTCGATACTTTCTGCCAGACGCCAGCTCTTCTCGGCCAATTCGGTGCATTTGTGTCCCTGTATTTTTTCTGCTGTTACGACGGAAATGCATGCCAGCATACATTTCAGTTCATTCATCAATAAAATTTCAGCAGTTTTTTCTTTTGGGATTTTTAACTGCATTTCCTGTTCCAGCTTTTCTTGCTGGTGTTCTGTAAAATCCTGTAATTCTTTGATGCTCTCCGGATCGCTGAACTGAGATTCCTCCAAAGTTATTTTGCAGATCATTACCCGGAGCAGATTCTGATAGGTTTCTTTCCAGATTCCCGGTTCTTCTGATTGATTACTGATGGCCATGCATCTTCTGAAAAGATCTGTTTTATCAAAGGCCGACAGATATGGATTGTTGGAAAATTGCAGAATCTGAAAGGCTGTACAATGAAAATTTTCTTTTGCAGCTGCCTGCATCAGGAGCTCGGGATATTTTCGGGCATTCATAGACGCAACAGAAAATTCCTCTGCCTGTTTTTGAGCAGAAAGCAGCATTTTCTTTGGGGCTTTCTGTAGCAAAAATCCATTTTCCGGAAAGAGATTTCCAAAGATATTTTTAAAAATAGCTTGTTGTACTGCTGCTTTCAGTGTCATTGCATGAGAATGCATCTGCGGGCAATCCAGATTTCCGGCGACTGCTGTAATTTCATATTTTTCTTTGAGTGAAAGCAGCGCCGGAACAAGCAGATATTCTGTATCTGTCAGAATTTCCAGACGATGATAGACATCATGGTACGGCGCACCCGCGAGATCTCCCTTGGAAAACAGGAGCTTCGGGAAAAAATTCCAGCAGATACCTTCTAAGGTATGGTCTGTTACCTTTGCCTGCGCCAGCTCATAGATAGAATCATATCCTTCCTGATTGCTTTTTACTGTAACATGGGTATCGGATTGCACAGAATATAATTGACGTTCATAATAATTGGACAGAAAAATTCTGTCGCCCAAGTGATCCCAGGAATACATATAGTCCATATAGGATTCATACACATGATTTCCAAACATACTTGTCGTTGGTCCGACAAACAGAGAGTTCCACGCTTCGTAAGTATCAAGTTTTTGATTAAAAGCATTTACCATTTTTGCCTGTTCTTCTTTTGTATATTTGGAAATTTCCGTTCGTTCATTTGTCTTTTGCACAGAAGTTCCGCCTTTGCGGCGTCCGTGCTCAACCAGGAGAAGAAAGATGATTTCTTCTTTTTCCAGAAATTCT
>OLON01001972.1_pt1 | contig 11078 bp, 10 predicted proteins | sample 1672691 | NCBI WGS metagenome assembly OLON01 (sample SAMEA3136714, study PRJEB25190) | human gut metagenome | biome: human gut; feature: human-associated habitat; material: faeces | place: Austria | collected 2013
GTAATTGTTATCTGACTCATCTTCATTACCTCCTTGTAATTATTTCGTTCGATTTACTCTGATACAAATTTCTTTTCTTATCTGATATTTGATGTTTGATATGTGATTTTGTATCCAAAGCTTGATTATAAAATACTCCTTACTGAGAAAAATGTCAATAGGCTTTTTGACATTTTGGCATATGTTATAAAAGTGTTTATCTACTTTTGTTCAAAATTACAAGAGGATACTTTCATTGTATACTTTGTACGTATTTTTCGGTTTTTGACAGCTATAATCCCGTACGAAAAAGAACAGCTCCGGCACTTTGACCTGACCTGTTCTTTTCCACGATTCCCTAATTTTCTTTTTTCCGCTTCCATCTCTCTACTGCGGTCAGAACTCCGGCCGATATACCGGACATTGCTGCAAGAACTGCAATCGGTGCTACATCTCCTGTCTTGACCGGATAGTTCCGGTAAATGGCCGTTTTTCCCGTCGGAGCTATCTCCGGCGCCTGTTCTTTTACCGAATTCGTAAATATAATCTCGTCCGATTTTCCTTCTGTTCCTTCTTTTTCACCCCAAACTACTGCTTTCGGTTCTCCGGATTCTGTACTGGTCACCCGTACCGTCACATCATATACTGCCGTATCATAAGTAACATCTGTCACATTAGCGGACTTCTGATAAATCTTATAGTGATAATCTTCCGGTTCTTCATAGCGTATCGGTCCAAAGCTTTGCTTCTCGTTTTTTCCGATCTGAAGTTCTGTCCGGTCCGGCACTGGTATGCCAGCTTTCTCCGGCTCCAGCACGATTGTTCCTGCCGCACCTTGTACACTTACCGGAATCTGGATCTCCACATTCGGTGTTCCGGCATACACTGGAACTGCCATTGTACTGCCTATCCACATAAATAACATTACGCCCGCAGCTGCTATTTTCTTCACACTTCTATATCTTAGAATCTTCACTGTTTTTCTGCCACCTCCCTCTCTAATTTCCCGATCAGAACTACACGACCATTCGTCTCTGCCTCCGAGCACGTTGATAAAGCAATCAGCGAATTCTCATCCGCCACATTTACATCACGATACTGGACTGCATTCGCCTGAATATAATCAAGCAGATCTTTCAGATTCTCCTTGCGGTATCCATCCGGATGGTAAATCTTTGCATCCGCTGCAGTCACTTTCATACAGGCAAAGAACCGGATTTTCCGTGTTGCATCTGTCAGATAGAGTTTTCCTTTTTGGTGCGTTTCAAAATATTCTTTATTCGTGAAATCTGCCACATCCGCAAACATTCCACCATTTTTCATGTTGTGTCCATAGACCAGATTATATGGATCGGAGAAATCATCCTTGTTCAGGCATGACAGAAAGATTGCTCCCGACAGTTCGAATTCCCCATATACATTCTTATTAATATATTCCATATCATCCTGCCCCTGCACCACCGGATAATCGATGTTGGTCTTCGGCACCTGAATCCAGGCTTTCACATCCGGATTCAATTTTTTCAGATCTTTCAGCGTCGGATTATCCTCTCCATCATCTGTCGGCCGAAACTTCAACAGTTCTTCATCTGCAAATGAATTGGCATAGATCTTATAAGTATCCCATAACGAATACACTCCATAAGAAAGCATCAGAAGGATCAGGATTCCTGCCATGATACTGAGTATCCGATTACCTACTCTTGCTGCCATCGCTGCCTTTTTCATTTCGCCACTTCCTCTCTAATGCTTTCTTATATCTTCTATCTGCTTTTTTCGCCCAACCGATTAGTCAATATCCATATCTTTTGCACGTTTTCTTCTGAAGAACAGAAGGCTGGATGCAATTGCTGCACCGATCAGTGCGATATATGGAGCAACATGAAGGAAGATTCCGGTTGGAGAGTTTGTTGTTTTATCATTTACAACGGTAATGTTCTTGTCACTATTCCCTGTAATTGTTCCTGTTGTTGTCAGTGTTTCTACATTATCAATAGTTGTTTTATATCCATCATCTGCATAACTAGCCTCTGTTACCGTATATTCATCTGTCTCTGACAATCCAAAGATCTTTGCTGTCTCATTATCTTTCAATGTGATTGTCTTAGCCTCCCCCGACACCAGTGTGGTCGGAGCTTTTCCATCTGAAAATGTTACATAATACTGCTCTCCTGCTGCTCCGTCTACTTTTATAGTAAATTTAAAGTCTTTATTACGATTTCCCTGATTACCGGTAACCTCTTTCTTTACGGTCAGATCTTTCAACGTATCGTGACGACTGCTGTAATCATTCGTGAAAACTCCCCCATCCTTTGACTTCGAATCAGTCTTATCTACAAACAGATAAGAGCTGACTTCCAGATTTCCTACATCATCGGATGTTACATACACATCAAAATACTTCTGTTCTGTGGTATAAGCAACACCTTCATACGCATTTCCGTCCTTGTCCGTTGCAACCTCACTTACTACATAGCGGAAGATTCCGGGTTTTGCATCCTCTCCTTTTGTGAATACAGATTCATTAACATTAAGCTTTGTCGTTCCTACTGTAATTTTCTCATTTCCAATATCGCTGTCCGCCGGTACCGATGCAATGACATCCTTATCCAAAGTTACCCCATTTGCCGGTCCTGCATATATTGCCTCCTGATTCTCACTTGCCGGCACTGCCGTTCCTGGAGCAACGGTAAATTTAAATGTAGTCTTCGGTGCATATATATTACTTTCCTTCGTAATCTGTTTTGTGATCATCGGATTTTTCTTAACTGCTGCTTCGGCACTTGAACTTTCTGCCGCTGACACCTGCATTCCGAGCATTGCTGTCATCATCATTCCGGCAGCCGTAACAGTGGATACTTTTTTTAACATTCTCTTTTCCATCATTTCTTTTCCTTTCTTTTTCCATGTTCTGCAATCATGTTACTGATTTTACAGGTTCGATCTGCGAAGGACGGTAATCACTCTTCCCTTTATATCCTTTGCATTGACCGCACCAAAGTATCTGCTGTCTTTTGCACCTTCACGGAAATCACACAGAATGAAATACTGGTCTTTCTTTACTTTCACCGGATAGGATATGCCATCCACATAGGCCGGTGTCTTATAAAAAATATCCGGCTCATTCACAATGCTTCCGTTGATCTTCAGTTCATTTTTGTCTGTAATCTCTACCTTATCTTTCTCTCTCGCCACAATACGCCCTGTATACAATGTCCCCTCTTTTTGAAATACCACAACATCCCGGTCGGAATATTTCCGTTCCAGCCTGTAATATAAGAGCAGATCTCCGGCACATATTTTCGGGGACATATCCTGATTCTTCGCAGAAGTCATTCCAAAAATCACGCCAAACAGGACCGCCAGCATCACTGCCAGCATGAGTAAACGGGTAAAGAACAGTATGATCTCTCTTTTTTCTTTCATATATGCTCCTTGTCAGATGTTATTCTCCTGTCGGATGTTATTCTCCTGTCGGATCTCCCCATTTGCGGATTCCGTATACCAGTCCGAAAAATGCCAGCATTCCGAATGCGGCCCCTGTCATGACCATATACGGAACCGATGTCTGCCGGATTCCGGTTGCCGGCTGTACTTCTTTCGTATTCGTAAATGTCAGATCTGTATTTTCTGATAGAATATCCGAAAGTTCTTTTTTACCATTGTCCAGTTTCTGTTCCTTTTCTTCCGAAACTTTCTTTGTAATCTGCACATCATAGTCTTCCGGTTCTTCGGAAACGATATATTCTACACCATATGGCATCGTCATCTCGATTTTTTCCATATGCCTCAGCTGGAATGTATAGACTCCATTTTCTACCGCAACTGCGTTTTTTAATTCTTCCTCACTGACTGGATTGCCCTGTGCGTCATATTTCACATAGCTGATTCCACCTGTATAGGATTTCCCGTTCAGCTTTGTCTGCACCTGGAACCGAAAGGCGTGGGTACGGTCTCCCATGTTGCCGCCGACTCTCTTTGCAATCGTCAGTACGCGGTCACTCCGGATATACCGGTTGACGAATTTTGCTTCCGATGTTGTACTTCCTGCAATCTGCCCGGATATTTCCTTTGTATCCGGTGATACCGTCAGATCATATCCATCCAGTATGGCATCATTTTCATTTACTTTATACGTTGTTCCCGGTGTCAGATTGGTAAATGTATATTCGTATGCGTTATTTTCTGCATTCCATACCAGTCCGTCTGCATTCAGTTTCAGTTCTTTTGTCTCCGTTTTTCCGTCTGGTTTCGTCAGCGCACAGGTAAAGGAGAGCTTCTTTAATACCTTCTGCAATGCTTCCGGATTATCTTCCAATCCTGTAATGGCTTTCGAAATCTTTAAATTGCCCGGATGCACTTTTATGACTGGTTTCTTGTAATATTCTGTATAGTTCTGTTCTCCATACTTGTACATCAGTACTGCATGTTCATTTTGGTTCGAATAGAATCCGGTTCCTCCTGCATATGTTCCGGTTCCTGCATCTGCCTGATCTGTGTAGCCTGATGTTCTGTATTTTTCATATGCCGTTTCTGTCGGCTGGATCTTGGCAATGACCTCATAGGTATAGCCTTCCTGCAGTTTATAGTCTGCCGGAAATTGCATTTTAACGGATTTTGATGCAGAATCGTAAGAAGCCGTAATTCCAAGATCTGCTGCATTAACCGGGTTTCCGGATGCATCAAAGATCTGTACCTGTGGTGCAAGGACATTTCCATCTGCTCCCTTCACCATCTCAACATTCTCACTCAGCGGATCGGAAATCGTGACATTTGTACATGCCAGTTCTGTGATCTGTTTCTGAATGTCATCGAATGCCTTGTTCAGATTCGCCAGCGTTGTTCCGGCATAAGATGCATGTTTTCCGGCTTTGACTGCTGAATTGGCAAGGTCGGTAAGTTTTTTGTAATTCCCTGACGGTCCTACACCGACCGTGAAAAAATAATCGGTCTGCATATCAGCGACTGCATCTTTTCCTGCCTTCAGACTCTTTCCATCTTCGTCGCTGCTTCCATTGCCTTCTGTATAACCGTCCGATCTATATCGGAAGGTTGGATCTCCATCAGATACGAAGATCACTGCTGTCTTGGCATTCTGTCTTTTCCCATTCAGCAATCCTTCCGCACTTCTGATCCCGGCCTGATAATTGGTTCCACCGTCCGATTTTGGAGAAGTCCGATTCATGATCGCAGATGCCTGATTCGTCCAGTTTACAGCAATCTCTGCATCATTCCATGCCTCATCCCTATATCCACCAGGCCGATAGTCACTCTTATTTCCACTAAACGTCACAAGCGCAAATCTGACATTCAGATTCTCATTAGCCGCCAGTGTATTCGTCATGCTGTCGATTGCCTGACTTGCCGCATTCCTTCTTTCCCCGTTATTTTCCCAGCTATTCTGACTGTCACGATCCATCGGATAAGCCATACTTCCGGATCTGTCCAAGACATAGATGACATCCAGCGGCGCTTTCGAAGACTCGCTGTTTACTTTTCCTTTTACTGTCAATTTCAGATCGTAGGTTCCATCTGCATTCTCTGTCACCGTCTTTTCATGCTCCAGAGACATGCCAGAATCCGACGACTCTTCTCCCTCGGCATGCACCTCCCTGATACTCCCTCCCACGGGCAGCAGTACCAGGATCGCAGCCGTCAGTATGGTAATGATTTTCTTTATGCTCTTCCGGCTGATAGTATGTCCCATAACGCTCCTCCATTTCTGTTTCATTTGAATGTGGCTGTTTTTCTTTACCCTCATAGTATTCTTATGTAGGAGGATGGGATTTTATTCCAGAATTTCTATTTAATGCATTATAGCGACTGTCACCGATCGGAATAAACTTACAAGGTCCTATCCTGTGCTGACTTCAACATGGGGAAATTCTAAAGCAAAAAAGTTGACCTAAAAACGAGCTCACAAAAAATCCAAACTCGACATTCGTCTCAGACAGTGGATTTTTTGTGAGCAAACGGTCAACTTTTTTACTTAAGAATTACCAACCATGAGTCCGTATGCACAGGATAGGACCTTGTAAGTTTATTCCTGCGGTTTCGCATGCCATAATAATTAAATGGAGAACTGTAATCTTTTATTACGGTTCGGGAATCTGGCTTGGTGAATTAAATAGAAATTTTATTTATAATATGTCAGCATATCATCCCGGCTGCGCATAATATGATCGTACATTGTTTTCTGCGCAGCCTCTTTGTCATGCTTCTGGATTGCTTTCAATATCTTTCCGTGTTCTTTAATCGACACTTTCGCATAATCTTCCTCGGATACCATACTTCCCATGGACAATCCATTCCATAATTCAGAGATCATATTTTTCATCTTCTGATTACCGGCTGCAGTCCAGATCTCGCTATGGAATGCGCGGTTCAAGTCTGTGTATTGTCTTAAATTACCTTCCAGCAGAGCCTCTGCAGCTTCTTCATAAACAGATTCAATCTCAGATATATCTGCTTCCGGGTCTGCCGCCAGTGCTGCCGCTGAACTTTCCAGAATTGCGCGGAGCTGATAGTGTTCTTTTATGTATGTTTCGGTTATTCCAAGTACGACAGCTCCCTTATTCTTACGAAGCTGGATCAGTCCGTCACGCGCTAAGATCTGAAAGGCTTCCCTTACCGGCATTGCTGATACATTTAGTTGAGTAGCGACGCTGTCCAGCGAAAGAACTTCGCCTTCCTGCATCTGTCTGGACAAGATTGCCTTTCTGAGTTCCGCAGCTACTTTTTCTTTGGCAGACGGCATTTTAATCGGTTTTAATCCGTTCATTCATTCATCCCTCTCTCTTCGTTAACTGCTTTCGCCAGCAGTTTGAAATATGCATCCAGAGCTTTCTCTGCTTTCTTTAATTCCCCATTTTTCAAAAGTTCTGTCAGCTTGTTTCTTTCTTCTTTTATCTCTTCTTTATGACGTCCCGTTGATAGCGCAAAACGGATATAACTGTCACTTGCATTTCTCAAAAGTCGCTTAATATATTCATTTTCCACCAGGTCGCACATTGCTTCTGCCGGCTGCACTTCTCCCAGTAATCCCGGTGTCGTAAGCCTTTCGTACAATTCTTCCGTCTTTTTACTATGCTTCAGACTGTTCAGAGCTTTCTTTGTCATCTCTGAAATCATGCTGTAGATCAGACAGATCTGTTCTTCATCCAGTTCTGTTACGGTAATTCTTCTGGTTGCCAGACGGATAATCAGGCCCTGATTCTCCAGAATCTGAAATGCTTCCCGGATCGGGATTCTGGAAGCTTCGAATGCTTCCGCCAGTTCTTCCTGTTTTAACTGACTTCCCCCGGGAATTCTTCCAGATAAGATCTCGTCTGCAATCTGTTCCGCCATATAATCGCTTAATCTTTTTTCTGATATATCTTTCATAATTTCCCCTTTAAATTATATTCTTATAACAATAATGTATCCAAAATCACACAAATTGTAAAGAGGTTTTTGTCTTTCTACAAATATTTTTTCATATCCTGAATCAGTTTTTCACACGTCTTTTCAAATTTTTTTGCCAGTGAAATGCTTTCTTTTTCTGCCTCCGAATAACGATTTAATTTCTCTGTAATGGATTTTATTCCCATATTGGCACCATCAATCATCATTTCTGCTATTTTCGAAGTGTCGTCATTGAACATCATCTTTACTTCGGCACTGATCCATGCAAATGTCTCTGCTGCCTTTTCTGAAAACTTTTCTTCCTGAAGTTTTCCTTCTGATAATCTTATCGATTCTCTCTCCATCTTTTCATAATCTTCTTTATATTTAGAGAATAACTCCTGCAATTCCTGGTTTTTCAGATATACTACCAGCTGCTCGATGCTGTTCACTGCCATCCTGCAGCCCGAATTACACTCTTTCAGGATCTCATATGTTGATGTGTCCATAATACTTCCTCCTTTTTAGATAGTCTGCTATCTTTTTATAGTTTTTCTTTCTTCATTACATGATCTTTCTTTTATAGTATTTCTCAAATTTTATTTTTTATGTCTTTAGACTAAAAAAGCCCTTGCAGATATCATTTTTATATCCGCAAAGGCTTTTCTTTCTCTCATATTCTTAATTTACCATAAAATAATTCAGGCTGATTTCATTTGACGCAACATCCGCAAGGTTGACACAACTGTTTCCCATACGGTCGATCAGATGCAGGATATTTGTAAATGGTGCTGTCAGGCTTGCTTTACATTTTCCTTTATTGACACGCTGTACATGCGCTTTTCTCATCTTCAGATCCAGATCCATGATCTTATCTTTCCGTTTTATCAGCTTCTCGATCTGCACTGACTCATCTCCCTGTAATGCCTTAAGTGAATCATTGAACATCTTCTCCAGTGTCTTCAGACTCTTCTGCAGTTCATCCATCGCTTCCGGCGTATATTTGTACCGATTCTCTACCTTTTCCCGTACACATTTTGCAACTTCTACGCTCAGCGTTCCCATACGTTCCACATCGCTCAAGATGTACATGAGACTCGCCGTCTGTGCTGCCTGCTGCTCTGTCATTGTTCCGGCCGAGAATAAGGAGGCCAGATATTCTGTGATCTGATCCGTCAGTTTCTTTATCTGTACTCCTTTTTCCTGCAATGGTTCCAGTTCATTCAGGTCTTCTGTTTTGACGATTGTGATCGTATCTGCCACAACCACTTTCACCATTTCACTCACACGAAGGATTTCCTTTGCAACCAGCTGAAGTGCTGCTGCCGGCTGGCTGATGATCTTGTCATCCAGAAATACAGGTTTTGCAGGATTCATATCGACTGCTTTTCCATCCGGAATCAACGTCATAACAATCTTTACCATCACATTGATCAGACAGACCCAGATAAGTGTCATTGTAATGTTGAATAATGTATGTGCATTTGCAATCTGTCTTGAGATTACTTCAATCTCCGGTCCTTTCGGAGAAATGTGCTGGATCAGTACTGCAAATGGTTTCACAAACCAGATAAATAACAGACATCCGGAAATGTTGAAAATACAGTGTGCAACTGCGGTACGTTTCGCATCTTTTGTCTGACCGATACTTGCCAGAAGTGCTGTAATTGTAGTACCGATATTATCTCCAAGCAGGATCGGGATTGCTCCTGCAAGTCCAAGCATGCTTGTCACGCCGTCAGGTCCCGGCTGTGATGCAAAGTTCTGCAATACTGCGATCGTTGCACTACTACTCTGTACCACCAGTGTCATAAGCGTTCCGACAAATACGCCAAGTACCGGAATATGTGCTACTCTTTCGATCAGGTCCGTGAACACCGGGCTGGATGCCAGTGGTTTCATGACATCTCCCATGGTCTCGATTCCAAGGAATAACAGACCAAATGCAAAAATTGTCTGACCGATACTTTTCACTTTTTCAGATTTCGCAATAAACGAAATGATAAATCCAATAAAAATAATGATATAAATGTAATCGCTGATCTTAAATGCAATAATCTGCGCCGTCATTGTCGTACCGATATTCGCACCAAAGATGATTGAGATTGCCTGCGGCAGACTCATAAGTCCCGCACTGACAAATCCGATTGCCATAACGGTTGTCGCACTACTACTCTGTAATACCGCTGTGGTAAGTGCTCCTGCGATAACCCCAAGTACAGGGTTCTTAGTCAGAAGTGCCAGGATGCTTTTCATCTTTTCTCCTGCCGCTTTCTGCAGACACTCACTCATCATATTCATTCCATAAATAAAGACTGCCAGACCTCCTAAAAGCCCGAATATTATCTGCAATTTTTCATTCATAATATTTTCCCATTCTCCTTCATTCGTCTTCTGTAGAACCTGCCGCCGGCAGTTTCTTTCGAACACATGATGTTCCCTCGACGTTACGGGCTTATTGTAACGAAGGTGTATGCAGCCTATATCAAATCTATGTTAAATCTATGTAAAATTGTACCCGGAGTTTATATTACATTAAATTCTATGAAATTATTTTCGGAAAAATGTAAAGGAATCATCAAATGTATGCAAAATTATCTGAATACATAAGATGATTCCTTTTTATTGTTTATTCCTATTGTTTCTAATATAATGGTTCATTCTCAATCAGATATTGCAAGAATGCCTCGCAGCCTTCTTTCACATCGTCATAAGTCACATCAAAATTCCCCGTGTACCACGGATCTGCAATATCTCTTGCATCTCCTGCATATTCCAGTAACAGATGTACTTTTTGCTCCGGATCTTTCCGGATGATGCGGTTGATGTTGCGAATGTTCCACTGTTCCATGCCGATCAGGTAATCGAACTCTTCATAATCTTTTCGCGTCATCTGACGTGCTCTGTGATTCCCGCACGGGATTCCTTCTTCTCTTAATTTGTTCTGTGTCCCATAGTGTACCGGATTGCCATCTTCTTCGTTACTAGTTCCGGCAGAGTCGATGTAGAAAGATGACTCCAGATTCGCTTTTTTTACTAAATCTTTCATTACATATTCTGCCATGGTGGAGCGACAGATGTTGCCGTGACAGATGAAAAGCACTTTTATCATTGTTGCATAACCTCGCATTTCTTAGTTTTTCTTGGTATTTCGGGCTTTGTAAGCCTTTGTAAATTTTTGCTTTCTGGCATAACCTGGTTTATTTTCGCATAATATCGTCCGCAAAAGGTGTAAAATAAGGTGTATATTTTTCTATTTTACACCTTGCTGTTTTCAATTAAAAATCCTAATTACACAATCCGAAGTCTGGCGATTTCTTCTCTGGCATCCTCAAGATTTACATGCGTATATGTATTCAGCGTTATGCTGATGTCTGAGTGGCCCATCAAATATTGCAATGCTTTTGGATTCATTCCGGATTTTGCCATATTTGAGCAATAGGTGTGCCGACATACATGCGGTGTGATAACACTCATCTGTACTTTGTAAGTATTATTATATTTCTGAATGATGTGTTGAAAGTAATGCTCCCAGTGCAGAGAATAACAAATACTTCCGTTTTTATCAAAGTATAAGAATCCACTTTTTCCATCTACCATAGGCTCTGCTTTGGGCGGGTTTCGTTTTTCTATTATTTTCTGAAAGCATTCCTCTACATCCGCAGTCATAGGTATCTTTCTCGTTCCGCTGGTTGTTTTAGTCTCTTGAATATAAT
>OLON01001986.1_pt1 | contig 11013 bp, 8 predicted proteins | sample 1672691 | NCBI WGS metagenome assembly OLON01 (sample SAMEA3136714, study PRJEB25190) | human gut metagenome | biome: human gut; feature: human-associated habitat; material: faeces | place: Austria | collected 2013
TAATATATATAATCCCCACAAATAGATTCACAAGGTAGATATATAAAATATAAATATAGTCACTTTTATATTCCGGAAAAAAAGAAAAAATAAATAACACAAAATTTGCAATAAGCGAAACAACTACAGTATATCCCTGTATAAAACTAATGATATTTCTAAGTTCTTTTATATTATAATTATATTTCTCATTATAACCACCTATCAAGCTGTAATCTTCACTATTCAACGCATTTTGTAGTACAAACCATATAATAACTGAACATATTACCGGTGGTCCCACAGGAATTAAAATTTTTTGTAAGATATTGTCATTTTGATTAGCTGCTACAATTATCGTTATAACAGTTAATATAATATTTATACTCAATAATATAATCCATATTTTATTCGTCTTACCTTTCATTTTTATTATCTTTCCTTTTTGTTCTTCGCCCATAATACACTCTATGCTGATATTTAATCTTTTTGATATTTCATTCAATTGCATAGAATCTGGTATCGTTTTTTCACATTCCCAATTAGAAAGAGTCTGCCTTGTTACTCCTAATTCGTTTGCCAATTGTTCCTGTGTGTACCCTAATTTCATTCTTAGTTCTTTTATGTTTTTACCGATACAGATTTTCTCCATTTTAACTCCTTTCAGCACCTCTTAATTAGTGACACAAATAGTAAAAAAGTTTCCTATTCTATACTCTGTAATACCAAATTAATTGCAAGCACTTACTCTACAAAATAAGAAAGGAATTATCTTTATTTTTCAATTTCATCTTATCAATGCGATTGCTTTAATTCAAGCATATTATCTTTGCATGCTGCAAAATATGTTTTACGTTCTGCTAAATTTACTAAAAATAACACCTCTATATCACCTTCCGTCAAGCTTTAATATTATAGTTATATTTTTCATCCCCAACATCCACAATCCTGTTTTTCAACACCGTTTTACTGAGCAATATAAACTTTTGTTATTTCAGTCTAATCAGAAACCGATATTCTCGTTTCTTCCTGTCCCTCCTAAACATTCCCACAACCAAGCATTACAATACCATCGTTTTTGATACCTATTGAAAGTGACTATTGTAGTTTTTCAAAAACTCATGCGAATTCATTGACTCTCTGGTTTACTCACCCCAATCTAGTGTACTGTATCATTGACTTTCAGCTAAATAACGCAGGATAAATTTTCAGTCTGCAAGGCGGAGGAATGAGGCGTAGCGGTGGCTACGTCGATTGACGACAACGCAGCAGATGAAAACTTATACAAGTTATTTGGCGAAATGTCAGTGATACAGTACACTAGTTTGTTATTATGCTCCCAAACATCTTCTTTGCACAATACTTGATAATGATATCCTTGTAATCCAACATACATTATCCTCATTACCGAAACTGCATCTCTACCGTTATGGGAGAGAACAATCATAGCCAAAGCTTTCTATCAGTTTACATTTGAAATACGTACGTTTTATTCACCAAAACCGGTCATTGAGCTTCGCAATATACAAGTGACCAACGATATTTTAGTTCGCCAAAAATAACTTCATCTATTTACGCTTATCTACGCTCAGTAACATATCTATTCTAGGAATTTATGTTATAGTATGCCAAATAGCAAAACTATATACGTTAAAACAAGAATGTAGCATTTTCTTATTTCTTAGAATACTTTATAACCTCCACCTGGTGATAAAACAATTTTTTTGTCAAATATATCTAAATCCACTCCTTGATGAGATGCAATAATAATTAGAGCGTTATTTTCATCTCTATAATTTTCTAGCAGTTCAACTAAATCCCTCTGCGAATCCATATCCAATCCTGTAAACGGTTCATCCAATAATAGTATTTTAGGCTTTTGCAAAAACATTCTTACTAAAGCAATTTTTTGCTTCTCTCCAACAGATAAATTATTTCCCGTATCATTAATTTCCGTTTCTATACCATTAGGCAATCTTTCAACCAGCGAATGAATCAATGTAAAATATTTCGATCTCATAATTTCATTTTCATCTTTACTATCATGGAATAATAAAACGTTGTCTTTCAAAGAGCCCTCAAATATAAATGGTTTTTGTGTCAACACATATATTTTTTTTCGATATGATTCAATGCTATATTCTTCTATACTATTTCCATCAATTTCAATATCTCCTATATAGCCTTCATTTATAACTCTTCCTAAAATATACATCAATGTTGTTTTACCCGACCCATTTATTCCGACCAAACCTACTATTGTACTAGAACTAAGTTCCAAGGACGTTATATTCAAAATAATTCTATTTCCACTTGAATATTTAAATTGTAATTTATTTATGGTGATTTTCTCCCGAAAAGCTAATTCCTTCTTTCCGGTATATAAATCTTCATTTCCCAAATACTCTTGGTATCTACTTAAGTTAATACGAATCTCCTGAAAATTCAGGAATATACGTACTATAGTAACCATCGGTTCAATAGCTTTAATAGACAAACCAGAGAACACCATATATTCCCCAACTGTAATCGTGCCCCGATAAACCATAGCAACGCTCTAGATTTATCTTCATTGTTACCCATGGCAAATTCTCTAAAACAGCAGCTACCATTATCTTGCAGATTCCTTATCATATTTATTTCATCTTCTTTTTTTGTTTTAAACCTCCATAACTCATGTTCGCCAATTAAACTATTGTATACTGTCCATTCCTTTCCTGCTGACACTATAACCACATTGGGATTTAGTTGAAATGGCAATCTGTTATTTATAACCTCATTTAATAATCTTTTCAACTTATTGAAGTAAAAACGACATTTTTCAATCTGATAAATTCTATTCTCTTTAGATAAACCTATTAACAAACACATTTGACATTGTTTTTTAAATGGACACTCGCAACACACTTCACACTCTTTATAATCAAAATATTCACTACCTATTTGAAACTTTTTTGTTGTTTCTATTTTGTCCGAATCATCAAATTTACCTAAATCTAGTTTTTCATTCTCAATTAACCCTTTGTCTAATAGCAAAGAGCAAGCACAATAGTTTCCATTCGACATTAGTGAATAGCCACCATAAAAGATGGAACAATCTGGTATATTTGGTTTATATGATGTGCCAAAAACAGTGTTGAAAAAAATAGCATCAAATACAGATATATCCTTAAACGTCAATTCATAATTGGGGCGTTCTATTCTTATATAGGAACTAATTAAAGTAGATATCGCTTCTTCATACTTCCAGTTATCCAATGGAATACTTATCTGTTATATTAACTGACTATATATTAAAAAAAGGAATTATTGATAAAAAAAATTACGAAATATACCAATATGGCTTTCAATGCTTTTTAGAAGTTTCTGCCAGCACAATTTGCAGTATTGTGATTGCCTTGTTGCTGCATATGTTTTTCGAATGCCTGTTTTTCTTCCTATTGTTTATTCCAATGCGTTCATTCAGCGGCGGCTTGCATTTAAAAACCTATTTTTCCTGTTTTATCGGCTCCTGCTTGATACTAACTACTACCCTGCTTATTGTGAAATACCTTACTATCTCGATTCCTATTTCCTTTATGCTGTACGTGTTTTGTGCCATTATAATTTTAATCATAGGACCTGTAGATCATCCAAACAGGGAAGTTGACTCACAGGAAAACCGTATTTTTATCCGAAGAACACATTTCACCTTATTATTCAGTTTTCTGCTTGCAGTTATTTTCGCCATAACCAGAAATACAAGATATTTGTTTCTTCAGGCAATTGTATTTGCTTTTATATGTATAACCTCTTTTATCGGACACATTGCTTATAAACAGTCTTAATTTTCCACCTGTAAAGCAATATGGATTTTATTCTGAAGGATTTGTATACTTTGTCTGTATTCTTCCTGAAGCAAGTCTGGGATTTTATTGTCAAGATTACAAATATTTTCGAAATCTTGACAGCCTAACAGCTTTCTATTCTTATAAAACCATTGCCAGCGCCAATTACGCAGCAAACTGTCCGCCATTTCTTCCGGAGAATGAAAAACCTCATCAATTTTCATTGAGTTGTTCTGTGTACTATCTCTTTCATACAATCCGAGTACAGATACATAGCCCACTTGGTACATATAGGCAATATGATAATCCCTTGATTGCTTAAGTGTCTCTGAAAAAACAGCTATCAACTCCTCGTATTTGTCCATCTTATAAACTCTCCTCAATATCACACCATTGCATAAAGGTTATAATGGTTACCATTTTTCTCATGTCAAAACTTATCATAACACTTATTTCTTTTATTAACTATTACTACATCAAATATTACCAAAATTCATTTTCTCTGTCCTAATCCTTAAAGTGAAAAGTTCCCTACACAGGCCATGGTGAACCATACCATAGTCCACCTGACCAGCGCAGTATCCCCTTTGTGCTTACCTTATGATTTCAAACAGCAGACTGCTTCTGCCACCATTATCACGCCAGCGCTGTTTCTTGCGTATAAATCCATTCTCCTCCAAATCGCTGATGGCACGTTTTACGGTACTGACAGACAAATGCAGTTCTCTGGCAATGGTCCCGATTGCCGGATAGCAGGTGCCTTCCTTATTCGCACGATCCTTTAGATACAGATATACCGCCACAGCCCTATGGGGCAGTTCTGCTTCATATATTTCTTTTTTGTTCAACCAATCACCTAATCCTCTGTCCTGAGTGCCTGTCTGACCTTTCCCACCGTTTCATTCATCTGGGACTGCGGAATACCGCCACTTCTGGATGCAGTGCCTTGTTCCGTACTTTCCGGCTCCTCATCCACACAGCACATATATCTGCGGATAATCTCTTCTTCTATCTCTTGCTTATCTGCATAGGTCACCTTTCTTGCTGACTTTTCCTCTATCTCGTAAGGCTCCTCAAATGTGATGCCCCACTTTAGGAACAGTTTCAGCTTGGTCCTCATGGAATGGCTGCCTGTTTTGGACACGATGAAGTTTCCTTTTGGCAGGGACTTTAATTCATCCGGTGTCATCAATGGTCTTTGTATCATCTGGAGGGACTGACTCGGATCATTCTTTCCCCTGCTGATGGAGCCGGACATGACCGTCTTGTTTCCAAGGTTCTTGGACAGTACCTCTGCGGATTCCGAGTTTGGTGCAAATCCACCGAAGATGGTATCCTGGCAGTTATCGATGATAATCTCTGCCCCTTCTTTTCCGTAGTTCTTATTAAGCTGTGCAAAGGACTGTATCATGGGTACGATACTTACCCTTCTGGAACGGGATGCAGAGAACATCATCTCCGCACTCTCAATCTTTGGTATGGTTCCGACCTCATCCCAATAGAAAACCACACGGTTATCCAGCTTTCCTCCATTCTCATCTGCCACCACAAGGATTTCCCTATAGAGTTGCTGCAAAATCAGAGAGATAATAAAATACTTGGTGTTGTCTTCTTCCGGCATCACTAAAAATACCGCTGTCTTCTGCTTACAAAACATTTCAGCATCGATAGCGGTATCAAAGCACAGTATCTGCTCCAGTTCGGAATCCAGAAAGGAGTTCAGTCTGGAGAGTGCTGTGGAAAGAACAGACTGCATGGACTGCTCTGCGGTATTTAAAGCTGCCCCGGCAAACCATTTGGCTTTGTGGGTATCCGGAAGCTTTGCCATAAGCAACTGAAACTGATTTCTTCCTTTTACCTTGGATGGCGCCAGTAAATCCTGAATCAGTTTAAATACACTAATGATGTGTCTTTTCTCCTTGGGACAGAATTCTGCTATTAACAGGATGACTGCGGTCAGCACACCTTCTGCGGCATCATAGAAGAATGCATTTTGTCCGTAGCTGGCACTGTCGGCTCCCCCAGAGGATATGATTGTCTTGGCAGTAATCTTTGCATACTTTTCTGCCTTTGCCTTGGCACTTAAGTTGTTATGATCTGCCAGATACTCATCCATGTACTTGTTTACCAAATGGAGCATATTATCTCCATCACTTCTAGTTGGGTTTCTTAAATCAATGACTGCGGTGTGGTACCCATAGTATTTCTTGGCGATGCCTGCATAGTTTCGGTAAAGGTCGCCCTTGGTATCCGTAGTCAGAAAACTCATTCCGCAGGCACAGGCATATTCGATGTTGGGATACAGAAAGTGTGCGGTCTTACCCACACCTGCTGCTCCAATCATCAGGCAATGCACATCCCCGGTATCCACAAGGGCATATAGCTTTCCTGCCCTTTCAATGCTCCCCAGCACAAGTCCCTGTGCTGTCGGCAGGTTTTCTCCTTTCCTCCACTTCTCCGGCTCATAGGCTACTTCCACATAGGTTTCCTCAATCTCCTTCTTGGTAGCAAACCGTGCGGTTCCGTGCTGGCCATCTCCTACGGTCTTACTCTTGATTCCATTGAGCGTATAATAATGTGCCAGCAGGGAAAGTCCTCCAATCACAGAAAACATAATTACCCCTGACACCAATAACATCACGACTGGCTGCATTCCATCCTCATCTCCTTTCTCTGTATGGGTTCCTCATATTCTGTTGCAACAAAAATATGAGCCTTGATACACTCCATCGTCAGGCTCATACATTTCTTCACAAATTCTTCTTTATTCTCTTTTAAGGACAAATCCTTTTTGTCAAATACCTCCATCAGTTCCTCAAAGGCTTTCTGCATGTTCCGAAGCCTTGTATTGTAGTTCCCCTTATCCCTATGTGGCCGGTATCGCTTATGCAGGTTATCCAGTATTTCATCTGCACTTGTTTCCCTGCCAAGTTCACTGCCTGTTTTCTCCATGCATCGGATTAACACCCCGGTTAAAAGCATTCCTCCACTGTCGAAAGCATCCTCCAGATGTTCTTTTCCGTTTCCTTTCTTCAGTGCATTGTAAATGTCCTGATAATACCGGCACACGCTTTCCTTGGTGGCATACTTCATATCCACACTGTCTGTGACCTGCTTTAGTATTTCCATCCACGCATCGCATTCCAGAATCTTTGGATGCTCCTGTGCCGGAATTACTTCTTCCCCATGCAGAAGTTTTAAATCTTCATTCCAGTCCTTGCAGAAGGATTTTAAATTCTTAATCTGTCTGTACCCATTCTGCACCAGAATATCTGCCAGTCTTCCACAGGCTTCTATGCCTGCCGGATCATGGTCTAAGCACAACACAACCGTATCCAGATTCGCATAATCCTTTAACATCTGCAGCATGGCATGTTCTGAAACTCCGTTTAAAACGATATAACTGTTCTTCTGCCAGTTTTTTGGGTACAAGGTCAGAAAGGATAAAAAATCAATCGGTGCCTCAAACACATACAGCTTATTCCCGGCTCCGGCATAACCGAATCCGTAGGAAGAGTCAGAACCATCTTCGTTCATGCGGAAGCTCCTGCCATCCGAGCAGGTTCCCTTTTTATGTATGTGGCGTGGATTCCCTTCTTTATCCACTCCGACAAATACAGCGTTGTGATGCCCTGCTGATTCATACAGGATTCCCTGTCTGGCAAAAAAGGACAGCACCTCCCTACTGATATGCCTCTTCTGCATCAGATAGGCATATACCCTTTTCATGGTATCGTTCTTTTCCGGCGGCACTAATATTTTCGGTTCTTTTTCTTCTGTGGTTTCCTCTCCCCTGGGACGTGCGGCTCTCTTTCCCGCAGTTTCCCTTGGCGGACTGCCTCCATGAATAACCTGCCCTGTTTCCCCATTAAGCAAATAGGTAACTGCCTCCGGATAAGACATCCCAAAGAACTCCTGCATGAAATCAATAGCATGGCTTCCCATCTGCTGACTGTGTCTGTACCAGCGGTTTCCACGGAACGTCACACTACCATGCCGCTTCCATCTCCATTCATTTCCGGAGCGTTCCACTTCTTCATGCTCCCGTTTCAAAATATCCATGATGGGTACTGCATTGGCTCTTTCCTTCTGCTCCTCTGTAAAATAAATGAAATCTCCCAATCTGCTCCTCCTTCCTATTGTGTCTGTACCATTTCTTCCCTATCATCTCTTGCATGACCCTGTGCAATTTTCTTATTCTTAATCTTTCTAGCCAGCTTACGATCCATACCGGCTCGTCTGCCTCCTTTCTTTCCAGAAACATCGTCCTCCATGATTTTTTCCAGATGATGCATGAGTCTGGTTGCCATTAGTAGTAAATCCGGATGGGGCATATCATTCCAGTGTTCCAGAAAATAAGCAGCGTACACATTTCCCTGCTCCGCTGCCAATCTGAAATATTCGTATGCTTTTTCCTTATCCTGCTCTACCTCTCTTCCCATCAGATTCACCTTGCCAAGGACATACTGTGCATACTGATTTCCCACGCCGGCTGACTCCTCCAGATACCGTATGGCAAGTTCTACATTTTTTACTACCTCCTCCCCTGCAAGATATAACTTCCCAAGCCGGTATGATGCAAATTCATTTTTCCGGTTTGCTGCCAGTGTAAGATAGCGGACTGCTCTGCCAATGTCCTTATACTCATCCGACAGATATAGTCTGCCTAACCGGTACCACGCATAGGCATTATCTGCATCCGCTGCCTTGTGTAAATGATGGAATGCCTTTTCCATATCCTTCGCTATCAGTTCTCCGTCCGTATACAGCTTCCCAAGGGCATAATCTGCAAAAGAATTGCCCTGCTCGGAAGCTGCCTCCAGCCATTTAAGTACCTGCTTGATTTTTTTATAGTCCGGTATTTCTTTCGGGTTCCTTTGCAGTTTCTCCGTTTCCTGACGGATGTACAGCTTTGCCAGTTGATAGGCTGCATGGGTATTTCCATAGCCCGCAGACTTACAAAGATATTTTTCGGCTTCCTTTTCATCTGCTTCGGTACCAACGCCTTGCAGGTACATGGTTCCGATACGGTACCATAAGGTATCATCCCTGGACTTCTTTTCCAGATTTAAAAACCCAAGAAACGCTACCCGGTAGCACTTCTCCGCCAGATCCGTATTCCTCTGGGTTCCTCTTCCGGCTTCATACAATTTCCCCAACTCAAAGGATGCATAAGGATTGCCCTTTTTATGGGAACGCTGAAACAACTGACAGGCTTTTCCCTCGTCCTGCTCCACACCTTTTCCATGCAGATACAGCATACCAAGAGAATAAAGTGCATATTTATGTTCCTTGCCTGATGCTATCTCAAACCATTTGGCCGCCTCCGGCAGATTCTCCTCGGTTCCCAATCCATACTGATACATTTTACCGATGCGGTATTCCAGATAAGTGTTTTCTTTTCTGTCTTCCACAACAAGCATTGCCTTTAGAGACTTTTCATACCACTCCTGTGCTTTCGTCTTGTCTGCTTCCACAAAAATACCCTGTGCATACATCTTTCCCATGTCTGCCATTGCATAGGCATTTCCCTGCCCTGCCTCCTCTTTCATGATTTCATAGGCAGCTTCCTCATCCGGCTCTATCTGAGGTGTACCATACAGATATTCCCTTGCCTCTTTATAGGCATCTGTCCACTTGGCATAAAACTCCTGACCGTCCGGTTCTTCCTCTTCCGGCTCATCCTCGGAATAATCTACGGGAACCTCCACCATATCTTCTGACACTTCAGAATCATCTGCACCCATTTCTTCCCTTTCGGTTTCCAAAGCTTCCAGTCCCTCATCCTCTGTATAAAGATACCCTTCTCCGTATCGGACTGCTTCCCGGATAACCATGTTTTTGATGCTTTTTAATTCCTTCTGCTCTGACAGTGGAAGCTGCTCTGCATCTGCATCCTTGTAAAAATGAAGTATCTCACTTTTGCTCTCCAGCCACTGTTTATAGCACTCCGCCACTTTTTCTTCCTTTGCCAGTTCATCCACAATACCATTGACGATTGCTTTTACATCTGCTTTCAGATATCCGTATACCTTCTTGCCTCCAGTGTTCATTAACCGTCTGAATAAAACCATCATCTGTTCTGCAATTTTTTCATTGTGACAGATTCCGCTCTGCATTTCCTGCAATAAAAAAAGCAGACTCTTATTCGCCTGCTCCTTCAACTGTTCCCTTTGCTCTGTTCTTTTTTCATAGATACTCATAAACTCCTGACGGAAAATATCATGGGCATAAGTGGACCTCATGGTTTCAATGCCTTTGGGCGATAGATAACCTTCCGATGGATTTGTGGAGTACACCACCAAATGTACATGAGGGTGATGGGACTCATTGTGGAATGCGGCATACCATTTAAGGTTCCTGCTGTCTATCTTATAGTTTTCACACAGAAGTTCCACCCTGCTCCGTAAAAGTGCCTGCCACTGTGCAGCACTGTCATACCCAAGCCTTTCCGCATCCTCTCTTCGCAGGCTGATGACATTGGTCCATATCACTCCCAGATGATTTGCCACCTCTTCTGCCACACGGGACAGTACAACAGACTCCCCCTCATTAGAAAACAGACCATGAGTACCGATTTTATCTACTCTTGGTCTGTTTGCAAGATAATCTATATAGTTTTTCTTCTTGGCAATAATATCAAGGTTGTTTTCCAATGCCTGCGTAATAAACTCTGTCGCATTCTCTCTTGTTGGCCTCTGGAGATAATCATAATACTCATGCATGCGGTCTGCATCCTCTATCTTTGACAGGATATCTGCTATCAGTTCCTTTTGCTTGACCGTAGCCGGGAGTAAACCGCAGGTGTTGTCTATCTTCTCCACACCTTCACGGGTGCTGATATAATTCATGTAATTGGCGAGATGTGAAGGTGGGGCATTCTTGAGATAGTTGCAACGTAAAATTAATTTGGGCATTATCCTCTCCTACCAACTTATTTTATATTCATATCTCATCTTAGGCTTTGGTATTGTCCATACATAAACCATATTAAAATCTTCTTTCTTACTTATAGATCTTTCGTCTCGAAAACTTCCATAGATTTCTTCTTTTAAAATAGACTTCACTTTATACTTTGATGGTATAACTAAGGTGATTTTTAATTCATTGACTGGTGATATAATTTCTCTTGAATAAAAATTCTCAAAATGCCTGTGCTTATTTGTTACTTCTACACGTACTGTAATAGTTCTTACTTCATTCTTTT
>OLON01001989.1_pt1 | contig 11002 bp, 9 predicted proteins | sample 1672691 | NCBI WGS metagenome assembly OLON01 (sample SAMEA3136714, study PRJEB25190) | human gut metagenome | biome: human gut; feature: human-associated habitat; material: faeces | place: Austria | collected 2013
TTGTGCTTGATTTTTCCAGAGAAGATGTCAGAAATCATATCTTTGATGAGATGACAAAGGTTCTGGATAAGGCGGATGTGGATTATCTCAAATGGGACTTTAACAGAAGTATCAGCGATATTTACTGTGCAGCACTTCCGGCAGAACGTCAGGGAGAGGTTCCGCATCGTTATGTGCTCGGACTGTATGAATTTCTGGACAGACTCGGAAAGAGATATCCGGATATGCTGATTGAGGGATGCAGCGGCGGCGGCGGAAGATTCGATGCCGGCATGCTTCATTATAATTCCCAGATCTGGTGCAGTGACGACACAGATGCCATTGAACGACTGAAAATCCAGTATGGTACTTCCTTTGCATATCCGGTCAGTGCGGTAGGCTCTCATGTATCCGCCTGCCCGAACCATCAGACAGGAAGAATCGTTCCGTTTGAATCAAGAGCAACAGTAGCTATGGCGGGAACCTTTGGATATGAACTGGATCCGGCTAAGCTTTCAGAAGAGGAAAAACAGCAGATCCAGGAGCAGATCGCAGAGTTTAAGAAATATTATGATGTGATCCATTTTGGAAATTATTACAGACTGACCAATGCGATGGAAGAAGGTCCATATGCTGCATGGGAATTTGCAAAAGAAGACGGAAGTGAGGCACTGGTCAGTGTGGTAGCTTCCAGAGTACGTACAAATGATCCGGGAGTGAGAATCAAACTTCGCGGCCTGAAAGAAAACCAGATGTATCTGGTAAATGGAGTGGAATATCCTGGCGGAGCACTGATGCATGGAGGACTTCTTCTCGAGGAGGCAAAGAAAGAATACCAGAGCTGGAATTACCATATTGTAATGAAATAAGTAAAACCCCACAGACCCCCAAAATGAAAGGTCTGTGGGGCTTTTTTGTATGCATAAGAAATGTGCTTTACCCGTACAGTACTTTCATGTATAATAGAAAAGACCGAAAAACATCAGTTCGCTTTGTTTAACTTATCAGCAGAAACAGGAGATTTATATTTATGAGCATATATGATACCTTGAATCAGCCTCAGCAGGAGGCTGTCTTTTATACAGAAGGACCTCTTCTGATCCTTGCGGGAGCAGGATCTGGCAAGACAAGAGTACTGACGCACAGGATCGCTCACCTGATCGGAGATAAAGGTGTGAATCCGTTCAATATTCTTGCCATTACTTTTACAAATAAAGCTGCACAGGAGATGCGGGAACGTGTGGATAAACTGACCGGCGCAGACGGAATGAGCGTCTGGGTGTCAACCTTTCACTCTACCTGCGTCCGCATTCTCAGGCGTTATATCGACAGGCTTGGATATGATAACCGTTTTACCATTTATGATACGGATGATCAGAAGACCCTGATGAAGGAAATCTGCCGCAAGCTGAATATCGATACCAAGAAATACAAGGAACGGGCTCTTCTGGCACGGATCTCTCATGCAAAGGATGAAATGATCACACCGGATGATATGGAGCGTGAGGCAAAGGGAGATTTTAACCAGAAAAAGATAGCTGCGGTCTACCGTGAATATCAGGCGGCACTTAAGAGAAACAATGCTCTGGATTTCGATGACCTTCTGGTCAAAACCGTAGACCTTTTTGAGAAGTGTCAGGATGTGCTGGAAGCCTATCAGGAAAGATTTCGCTATATCATGGTAGATGAGTATCAGGATACCAATACCGTACAGTTTAAGTTTGTAAGCCTTCTGGCTGCCAGATATGGAAACCTGTGCGTAGTGGGTGATGATGACCAGTCCATTTATAAATTCCGCGGGGCAAACATTGGAAATATTCTCGGATTTGAACGTGTTTTCCCAGATGCAAGGGTAATCCGACTCGAGCAGAACTATCGTTCTACAAAGAACATTCTGAATGCGGCAAACGAGGTCATCGCCAACAACACAGCACGTAAACCGAAACGTCTCTGGACAGAAAACGCAGAGGGAGAGAAAATACACTTCCGACAGTTTATGAATGGATTCGAGGAAGCGGAATACGTGATCGGAGATATCGCAAAGAAAAAGAGAGAGCATCTGGCAGACTACCGAGAATGTGCGATCCTTTACAGAACCAATGCTCAATCCCGGCTTTTTGAAGAAAAGTGCCTGAAAGCCAATATTCCATACAAGATCGTGGGAGGAATCAACTTCTATGCCCGCAAAGAGATCAAGGATCTTCTCTGTTATCTCAAGACGATCGATAACTCGGCAGATGACCTGGCAGTCAGACGTATCCTGAATGTGCCAAAGAGAGGCATCGGTGCAACAACAGTAGGAAGAGTACAGGACTATGCAGACTATATGAATGTAAGCTTTTATGATGCACTCAGAGTGGCGGAGGAGGTTCCGGCAATCGGAAGAAGTCTTTCCAAGATAGAAGGTTTCGTTACCTTTATACAGTCACTTAAGAGCAAAGCACAGGCATACAGCGTCACAGAACTTCTGGAAGAGGTCATAGATCTCACCGGTTATGTGGATGAACTTAAGGCAGAGGATACGGAGGAATCCAGAGCAAGGATTGAGAATATTGATGAGTTGATATCCAAGACGGTTTCTTATGAGGAGGCTATGAAGGCAGAGGGAAGAGAGGCAATGCTTTCCGGTTTCCTGGAAGAGATTGCACTGATCGCAGATATTGATACGGTAGATCCGGCTCAGGATTATGTTCTTCTTATGACCCTGCACAGCGCAAAGGGCCTGGAATTCCCCTATGTTTACCTTGCAGGCATGGAGGATGGAATGTTCCCGAGCAGTATGTGTATTTTTTCGGATGATCCTACAGATATGGAAGAAGAGCGCAGACTCTGCTATGTGGGTATTACGAGGGCGATGAAAGAATTGACGCTGACAAGTGTACGCCAGCGTCTTGTGAGGGGAGAGGTACAGTACAACAAAGTATCCAGATTTGTCCGTGAGATTCCGCGGGAACTGGTAGAACTTGGGACCGTTATTCAGGAACATAAACCATCTGTGCAGGAGACAGCTTCACCAAAAAACAGTTATATGCAGATGCGACAGACATTTAAGGCAAAGGCATTTGATCCGCAGAAATTTAAAGTTACCAAGGCGGCGTCTCTGGATTATGGAGTAGGGGATACCGTCCGTCATATCAAATTTGGTGTAGGAATTGTCAAAGCTATTGCAGAAGGTGGAAGAGATTATGAAGTGACCGTAGACTTTGACAAAGTTGGTGTCAAAAAGATGTTTGCAGGCTTCGCAAAACTGAAAAAAATCTAACTTTTTTCTTAAGAATTCTTAATGTTTTTGGACTTTGGTTGCTTATACAGACAGGGAATGTTATACTGAGCGTATGCAAATACAGAAGGGAGTACAGAATGAAAACAACTTTGAGGATCGTCACCAGAATGCTCCCTGCTTACGGAGTTTTTCCACTTGTTTTTTCGTTTATATTCAATTGTCTTGTATACTCCGGTTCCAGAATGATCGCGGGAGGATGGTACCACCACAATATAGAAACAGGCTTGGACAGAAGCCTTCCGTTTGTCCCGCAGTTTCTTGTAGTTTATTTTGGATGCTATCTTTTCTGGGCTGTCAATTATATTCTGATCGCGAGACAGGAACGACACAGAGTGTATCAGTTTTTTACGGGAGATTTTTTGTCAAGATGTATCTGCCTTGTCTTTTTTCTCGTGTATCCGACAACCAATACAAGACCGGTGATCACAGATGCCGGTCTGTGGAATCAGGCGGCACTCTGGCTTTATTCGGTAGATGCGGCAGATAATCTGTTTCCGTCAATCCATTGTCTGGTAAGCTGGTTCTGTTATCTTGGCATCCGGGGAAACCAGAAAGTACCAGTATGGTATCAGAGAGTGTCCATGGTGATAGCAGTTCTTGTGTTTGTATCAACGCTTCTGACAAAACAGCATGTAATTGCAGATGTTGCAGGAGGAGTTATTCTGGCAGAATTGTGTTTTTGTATCGGCAGAAAGACAGAACTGTACAGAATATACGAAAAATTTGGCAGCAGGATTGAGCAGAAAATCCTAGAGTTTACAGAAGGGTGAAGTCTTTATGAAAAAAAACAAAAAAATCATCTTCAACACTGTATTTCTACTGCTTGTATTCGTCCTGACGATCTATGGCGTTTTTCATGGGGAGGACCTCGGAGATGTTATAGAGGTTATTGAGAATGCGGACAAACGCTGGCTTTTGCCGGGAATCGCACTGGTAGCCTTTTTTATCTGGGGAGAATCAGTCATCATCTGGTATATGATGCGTTCTTATGGTATTCATCTGAAGAAAACATCCTGTTTCCTTTTTTCATCGGTGGGCTTTTTTTTCAGTTGCATCACACCGTCTGCGAGCGGTGGGCAGCCAATGCAGATCTATTACATGAAGAAAGAAAAGGTTTCCATTCCGGTGGCAACGGTCATATTGATGATCGTTACGATCACATATAAGTTTGTACTGGTGGCGATCGGAGTCGGCATTGCAGTTTTTGGAAGAGGCTTCCTTCATCAGTATCTGGAGGGGATCCTTCCGGTCTTCTATCTGGGACTGGGACTGAATATCTTTTGTGTTACTTTTATGACTGTGCTTGTGTTTCATCCGGATCTTGCCAGAAATTTTCTGGTAAAGGGACTCAAAATACTGGAAAGACTGCACCTTCTCCGCAAAAGAGAAAGCAGGCTTAAGAAACTGGAAGATTCTATGGATACCTACAGAGAGACTGCAGCGTATCTTAAGGGACATCCGAGAGTTATCTTTAATGTGATTCTGATCACATTTGCACAGAGAATGGCCTTATTTGCTGTTACCTGGTTTGTGTATCGGGCACTGTCACTGAGTGGGACAGGATTCTGGACGATCCTGTTTCTGCAGGCCGTGATTTCTGTTTCTGTAGACATGCTGCCCCTTCCGGGAGGAATGGGAATCAGCGAGACACTGTTCCTGAATATTTTTGTACCGGTTTTTGGAAGCTGTCTGCTACCCGGAATGGTACTGAGCAGGGGACTGGGATACTATGGTGAACTTTTGATCAGTGCGTTTTTTACGGTGGTGGCACAGTTGACGATCGGTCAGAAAACGTAACTGTATGGAACAGTTAAGCAAACAAATGAAAACAGGGAGTAGTATAAATGATTGGATTTTATGATTATACAGTAGTGTTAACATACATAAGCCTGATCTCTTCGATCATGGGGATGTTCTGTGCAATAGACGGGAAACTGCCGTTTGCGGTATTCTGCCTTGCATTTTCCGGATTATGCGACATGTTTGACGGCAAAATTGCCAGAACCAAAAAGAATCGTACAGATGATGAGAAATCGTTTGGGATTCAGATAGATTCCCTTTGTGATATTGTCTGCTTTGGAATTTTTCCGATTATTCTCGGATATAAGCTTGGCATGTGCAGAATATACAGTCTTGTGATCCTTTCCTTTTATGGGGTGGCAGGAGTCATCCGTCTGGCATATTTTAATGTCATGGAAGCCAAGAGACAGAGTAAGACAAGTGAAAACCGCAAATATTATCAGGGACTTCCGATCACATCCATGTCCGTGATCATGCCGCTTCTGTTTGTGGTTTCTGTGTTCTTCCCGGGATTCAGATATTTTCTTGGCTGTCTTCATATAGCAATGCTTCTGGTAGGCTTTCTCTTTATTTTTGATTTCCGTTTCAGAAAGCCGACAAATCAGGAACTGGTTGTTCTTGTATCAGTTGTGGGAGTGGCAGTTCTTTTTATTCTGTTTTATAAGGAAGGCTGGTGGACAAAATACGGCCTTCGCATACGTAGATTAAAAGGAGTATGAGTTTATGCGATATACAGCGGATCGTGAGGGGCATAAATGGCAGGAGAGTACCGGACAGGATAAACTCCTCGAGAAGCTCTATGGCAGTGCAGTGGGGAGATGTATCCTCAGACCACTCGTATCACCGGTAGTTTCGAAGCTGGGAGGCAGGATACTGGACTCCCGGATATCCGTACTTGCTGTGGAACCCTTTATCAGAAGGAATGGAATCAATAGGGAGGATTATGAAGAAAAAGAATATTCTTCATATAATGATTTTTTTACAAGGAAACTGAGACAGGGTGTACGTGAGATGGATATGGATGAGAGGCACTTTATCAGTCCATGTGACTGTCGTTTAAGTGTTTATCCAATCGAGCCCCAGATGGAAGTTACGATCAAGAATACCTGTTATACCGTCGGAAGCCTGCTCAGAGATGAGAGGCTTGCAGAGCATTTTAAAGATGGATATCTATGGGTATTCCGACTCAGTGTAGACGATTATCACCGGTATATCTATGTAGATAATGGAAGAGAATCCGTGCGCAGACGGATACCGGGAGTTCTGCATACCGTGAATCCTGTGGCAAATGATGTCTGTCCGATCTACAAGGAGAATACAAGAGAGTACTCACTTCTGAAATCGGAGCATTTCGGAACGCTTCTGATGATGGAGGTCGGCGCTCTGATGGTTGGAAAGATTGAGAACCGTCCGGTGATGAGCCATGTAAGGCGTGGCCAGGAAAAAGGAAACTTTGCGTTCGGTGGATCTACGATCATCTATATGACTCAGAAGGATAAGGTTTTTCCGGATATGGATATCCTGATAAACTCAGCAGATGGGATTGAGACAAAGGTGCAGATTGGTTCAAGGATCGGAAAAGGTAAAAACTAAAATTTTTGAGAAGATATGGTAAAACAAAGCAAATAGTGATATACTATGGGATATAAAAACGAGCGAGAGGATGGTGCATAGAATGAATCTGAATAATCTCAACAATCTGAATATGAATGCCAAAATTGAAGAGTTACTTTCAACCCTTAAGAAGAAAGAAGACGAGAAAGAAAAGAATACTGTTCTTTGGGTACTTGCAATTGTTGGTGCAGTTGCTGCTGTAGCAGGTATTGCATTTGCGGTATATCGCCTTTTTACACCGGATTATCTGGAGGACTTCGAAGAAGATTTTGATGATGATTTCGATGACTATTTTGAGGATGACGAAGAAGAGTAAGTGCATCATAATCATGTATGATACAGCTCCGGCAGAGATACCGGGGCTGTTTTACTGTCGACAGCCAGAGTGAGCAGAAAATAAATATGAGGTATGAAATGAAAAAAGGTGAAATTTACGAAGGTATAATTGAAAAAGTAGACTTTCCGAACAAAGGCTATGTTCTGGTGGAGGATCAGAAGATTCTGATCAAAAACGGAATTCCCGGACAGAAAGTACGTTTTATGATCCAGAAGAAGCGTGCAGGAAGAGTTCAGGGGCGTATTCTTGAAGTTCTGGAGAAATCATCGCAGGAGACAAGGGAGCCGGTGTGCAGTAATTTTCCGGCCTGTGGCGGATGTATGTATCAGACCATGTCGTATGAGAATCAGCTTAAGATGAAGGAAACACAGATCAGGGAGCTTCTGGAGAATGCACTGATCCAGGGCGGACAGACGGATGCAGAAGGCAGGGCCGATTTTGAATGGGAAGGAATCCACGGAAGCCCGATCGAATTCGGTTACCGCAACAAAATGGAATTTTCTTTTGGTGATGAATATAAGGATGGTCCGCTTTCTCTGGGCCTGCACAAGAAGGGCAGCACCTATGATATCCTGAATACGGATGACTGTAAGCTGGTGCACAGAGATATGACGGATATTCTGGTCTGTGTGAGAGAGTTTTTTCAGGAGAAAAAAGCCTCCTATTACCGGAAACTTCAGCATGTCGGTTATCTTCGTCATTTGATGTTGAGACGCGGCGTGACATCAGGAGAGATTCTGGTGCATCTGGTTACCACCAGTCAGGAGGAATATGATCTGGAACCGCTGAAAGAGCAGCTTCTGGCACTTCCACTAGAGGGAAAAATCGTTGGAATCATGCACATCATCAATGATTCTCTTTCTGATGTGGTTAAGAGCGATGAGACAAGAATCCTCTATGGGAAGGATTATTTCTATGAGACCCTGCTCGGTCTGAAATTCCGGATCAGTACCTTTTCTTTCTTCCAGCCGAATTCTCTGGCTGCGGAAGTTCTGTACAACATTGTAAGAGAGTACATCCAGAACACCAGCGGAATGGAAGTCTTTGACCTGTACAGTGGAACCGGCACGATCGCCCAGCTTCTTGCGCCGGTGGCAAAAGAAGTGATTGGTGTGGAGATCGTGGAGGATGCCGTAGAAGCAGCGAGAGAGAATGCAAAACTGAATGGACTGGATAACTGCAAATTTACTGCAGGTGATGTCTTAAAGGTGCTGGATGATCTGACCGAGAAGCCGGATGTGATCGTACTTGACCCGCCGCGCGATGGAATCCACCCGAAAGCACTCCCGAAGATCCTTTCCTACGGAGTGGATCGTATTGTATATGTTTCCTGCAAGGCGACCAGTCTTGCCCGTGACACAGAAGCATTCCTCCAGGCAGGCTACCGCCTGAAAAAAGCCTGCTGCGTAGATCAGTTCTGCGAAACGGTGTGGACAGAGGCTGTGGCGGTTTTTGTGAAAAAATAAAGAGGAAATCCTTTCGGTCATCATACCGGGAGGATTTTTTGTTACTGTTCACTCCGTTCACAGTAACTTGGTCAAAATGCATTCCAAATCACCTTCGGTGATGGCATTTTGCCCCGTATGTCTCGGGATTTTGCCATATTCATGGCAAAACACCTCGCGGGATATTACCCGTAAACAGTTACGATTTTTTCTTTACAAAATTCAGATGAAATCAGGAAAACCACCTTGACATTTGTACGGCATATGCTATAATACAAACAAACATATGAATAATTGTTCATATGAAAACGCGAATAAAATATCTAAGAGAAGGAGATACTACCATGAAGAAATCCTACAAAATCGAAGTTGACTGTGCAAACTGTGCAAACAAAATGGAAGAGGCTGCCAAAAATACGGCTGGTGTCAAGGATGCGACTGTAAACTTCATGATGCTCAAGATGAATGTAGAATTTGAAGAAGGACAGGATCCTAAGAGCGTAATGAAAGAAGTCCTTAAGAACTGTAAGAAGGTAGAGGACGACTGCGAGATTTACTTATAAGAAAGTATTAAGGATGCTCTGCTGCGGCAGAGCATTCCGACATTTTCCGTACATTTTCTGACGGGCAAAGGAGGAGAGAATATGAACAAAAAGCAGAAAAAAATGCTGACACGTATTATTATAGCATTTGCATTGATCGTAGTGCTGTCCCTGCTTCCGGTTGACGGATATCTGGAATTTGCACTCTACATGATTCCGTATCTTGTGATTGGATATGATATTTTGAAAAAGGCGTTCAAGGGAATCTGCAATAAGCAGGTATTTGATGAGAATTTCCTGATGGCGGTGGCAACCATAGGAGCAATCCTGCTTCGGGATTACAAAGAAGGTACGGCAGTTATGCTCTTCTATCAGATCGGTGAACTCTTTCAGAGTTATGCTGTCGGAAAGAGCCGTCGCAATATCAGCGAACTGATGGATATCCGGCCGGACTATGCCAACATAGAAAAGGACGGTAAATTAGAAAAGGTAGATCCTGATGAGGTTGAGATCGGTTCAGTCATCGTCGTACAGCCGGGAGAGAAGGTTCCAATCGATGGCGTGATCCTGGAAGGAACTACCACACTGAATACCAGCGCACTTACGGGAGAGAGTCTTCCGAGAAATGCGAAGCCGGGAGATGAGATCATCAGTGGCTGTATCAACATGACCGGTGTGCTCAAAATCCGCACAACGAAGGAATTTGGTGAATCAACAGTATCCAAGATTCTGGAACTTGTGGAAAACTCCAGCTCCCGCAAATCAAAATCCGAGAACTTTATTTCAAAATTTGCCCGTTATTATACTCCGGCAGTCTGCTATGGAGCACTTGCCTTGGCAATCCTGCCGCCGCTTGTGAGCATGGGAATTCTTCATACTGCGCCGCAGTGGGGACAGTGGATCTACCGTGCGCTGACATTCCTCGTAATCAGCTGCCCGTGCGCACTTGTGATCAGTATTCCACTGAGCTTCTTTGCCGGAATCGGCGGAGCCAGCAATGCCGGTGTTCTGGTCAAAGGATCCAACTATCTGGAGACTCTGGCACAGACGAAATATGTCGTATTTGACAAGACCGGTACCCTGACAAAGGGTGTATTTGAAGTAGCAGGTGTCCATCACAATACGATGGAACAGTCCAAAATCCTCGAGTACGCAGCACTTGCAGAAAGCTTTTCCTCACATCCGATCAGTCGCAGCCTCAAAACTGCCTACGGCAAAGAAATCAATCAGAACCGCGTGACAGATGTAGAGGAGATCAGCGGCAACGGTGTTACAGCAAAAGTAGACGGAACTCCGGTTGCAGTCGGAAACGCAAGACTGATGGAACGCATCTATGTGAAGCCGATAGAATGCCATCATGCAGGTACCGTTATCCATGTAGCGATTGACGGAGCTTACGCAGGGCATATCCTGATCTCTGATGTTCCGAAGCCGACTTCAAAGGATGCAATCGCAGATCTTAAGCAAAACGGCATCAAAGAAACCGTTATGCTGACAGGAGATATCGACCGGGTTGCACAGCAGGTTGCAAAGGAACTGGGCGTAGACCGTGTCTACAGTGAACTTCTTCCGGCAGACAAAGTTTCCAGAGTAGAAGAACTTCTGGCAGGCAAAAACGAGAAAGAAAAACTGGCCTTTGTCGGTGACGGAATCAACGATGCACCGGTACTGTCAAGAGCAGATATCGGTATCGCAATGGGAGCACTTGGCTCTGATGCAGCGATAGAGGCTGCCGATGTTGTTCTGATGGACGATGATCCGATGAAGATTGTCAAGGCAATTCGAATTGCAAAGAAATGCATGAGAATCGTTTATGAGAATATTTATTTTGCAATCGGCATCAAAGTGATCTGCCTGATCCTTGGTGCCCTGGGTATCGCAAATATGTGGGTGGCAATTTTTGCCGATGTCGGAGTCATGGTACTTGCAGTACTGAATGCAATCCGAACCCTTTTTGTAAAACGTCTGTAAAAAGAAATTATAAGAAAGAGAGACTGTTTAT
>OLON01001991.1_pt1 | contig 10999 bp, 10 predicted proteins | sample 1672691 | NCBI WGS metagenome assembly OLON01 (sample SAMEA3136714, study PRJEB25190) | human gut metagenome | biome: human gut; feature: human-associated habitat; material: faeces | place: Austria | collected 2013
AATGACGGCATGGTTTCGGAACCTCACTGTCCATAATATAATCCAGCACAATGGGTGACAGGGCACCTCCGGCAATTAATTTTTGATTTTTAGTATCACGTTTGATAAATTGTCGCTCCATGCCAAAAGAAATCAGCTTTGCAAGAAAAAGCAGACGTGAGCTGGCTGGTTTGTACAGAGAAGCCAGATTTTTCTTTTTGGCATCGGAGATGGTGTCATCTTGTATAAATAATGTGTATATATCCTGCATAGCCATATTGCAGTCAGACATCAATGGAAGCAGATTCTGGTGAATGGTTTCTGCCAACTTTTTCTGATTATTGGGTTTGGAATAGTAGGCAGATATTTTTGGACTGATCTTTGCCTGACCGGTCAGCCAGCGACAAACCAAACCATTATCCATAGAAAAATCTTCATTTGCAGGATCATTCATAAAATCTTCAAACAATTCGTATAGAAAATCAGGCTGGCTCATCTGATTGCTCTCACTGATATGATTTTTTAAGTATGTGCTGATAGATGAAAAATCGCATCGATCCAAAGGCAATTCCCCTTTCGTATTTCGTAAATTTTTGATGGTTGTACTGAATTTTCTTAATTATAGCACGAACATAAGTTCTAAACAATAGAACTTTGGCACAGAATATAAACAAAAGCAACTAAAAAATACTCAATCTGCTATCAATTTCAATTCAATGTGGTTTATACAATAAGAATTTAGAATATAGTCAGGCTTTCGAAAGCTGAATTCAATTCATACAGAACTTTTGTACAATCCTGCCGGCATAGGATGTAAAGAAGCCTGTATGCTGAAGGAGGCATATAGCATGAATACACGGTTTAGTTCTGGGAATATAGAAAATCTGGAAGCGGGAAAAGAAATCCAGAAAGAAGCTGTAAGCTACGAACATGCAGGATATCAGGTTCGAGTACACTTTAATGGCGATAAAACGTTATCACAATGTATTCAGAATCTGGCAGAACGAGAAATTGCAGGTTGATTTTCTATGATTCTTATTGTAAGATAAAGACAATTAAAGACAATGACTATACAAGACCAATGAAAAGAGGGAAAGAATAGAATGTATCAGGCAGGAATTTATTGCCGTGTTTCTATTGAAGAGCAAAACAAAGAGGGTGAATACAGCAATAGTATTCACTCTCAGATCCAGATGGCAAGGGATTATATTGCAGAACAGAATGACATTACAGAAGTAAGAGTTTACGCAGATGATGGATTTTCCGGAAGCAATTTTGACAGAACAGAATTCAGAAGAATGCTGGCAGATATTGAACTGGGGACAATCAATATGGTGATTTTCAAGGATGTATCACGGCTTGGAAGAGAGCATATTGATACCAATTATTATCTGGGCAAATATTTTCCTGAGAAACGGATTCGAGTAGTTTCTCTTTTGGATAATTACGATTCAATGGTCAGCACTTATGATGAACTGTTGGAAATTAAAACTTTACTTAATGATATGTATTTGAGAGAGACATCCAGAAAGATAAAAACGACAATCCAGACGAAAAGAAGCATGGGTGAATACACTCCGAAACAACCACCGTTTGGTTATGTGAAGAGCGAGACAGTTCATAATCATCTGGAAGTTGACCATTATGCCGCAGAGGTAGTTGGAAGAATATACAGGATGTATCGAAATGGATTTGGCTGTAGTGTGATCTGTCGGGTTTTAAATGAGGATCAGATTCCCTGCCCGGCAAAATATAAAAAAGAAGTTTTGAAAAATGGGTATGCCTGGGATGTAGGTAAAGGATTATGGACACCGGCTACTGTAAGGGGAATCTTGAAGAATCCAATCTATACCGGTGCCGTTGTAATTAGAAAATATAACAGACCGTCCTATAAGCTAAAATATAAAAAAGCAATTCCACTGGAAGAAATGGAACTGGTACCGGATGCGCATGAAGCAATTATTTCCAAAGAAGAATTTGATCAGGTTCAGCAGATCAGACAGGAACGACGGATTCCGTATTTTGACAGAAATAAGGAACCACATAAGTATGTAGGATTACTGTTTTGTGGAAAATGCAAAACAGCTATGCGTAAGAGATATCTGGCATCACATAATGGTTATGATGGATATATGTGCGGTTTCCATCAAAAGATGGGACAGAATTACTGTGAACTGAATCATATTACGTTTGAAAAACTGGATGAATTAGTGGTATTTGCTATCAATCAGCAGCTGAAACAAATGCGGACAGATCTGAAAAATCTGGAAAATCAGATTGGGCAAAGAAAGCCAGATGTGGATAATAAAATTACCCGTTTGCATGCAAAAATTGAGCGAAATACAGAATATCGGAAACGGGCATATGAACAGTTCATGGATGAAATTCTTTCCAAGGAAGAATATCTGGAATTAAAGCAGATGTATGAAAATGAGAATCGGCAATATCAGAAAGAACTGGAAAAGTTGAAGCAGGAAGAACAGGAACAGCAGGCTGCTGTGAATATAACAAAGGTATGGCTGAACAATTTTAGTCGGAGAAAACTGACAATAAAACAATTGACCAGAGAAGTACTTGTAGAACTGATTGATAAAATTTATGTTTATCCGGATCAGAAAATAGATATTTATTTTAAGTTTGCTTCGGAGAAAAATTCAGTGGATGTAACAGTACAGAAAGATGGGGTGATATGATGTATCAGATGGCTGCGTATTGTCGTCTGTCAAAGGATGACGGGGAAAATAAAATCAGTGAGAGTATTGAGAATCAAATGAAGCTGATTCGAGAATATGCAGGTAAGTCAAATGATCTGGAAATCGCTGATATTTATATTGATGATGGTTATTCCGGACTTTATTTTGCAAATAGACCGGAATTTCAGCGGATGATGGAAGATATTTACAAAGGGAAAATACAGGGTGTGATTACGAAAGATATTTCCCGTCTTGGACGTGAGCATATTGAGACAAGTAATTACATAGAGCGTGTTTTTCCATCGTTGGGAGTCCGATATATTGCAATTCTGGATGGAGTGGATTCTGTTCATCACAGTAATGAAGAATTGGCACAGTTTAAGACTCTGTTTAATGATATGTACAGTCGTGATATATCTAAGAAGATCAGGGGTGCACTCTCTGCACAGAAAAAACGTGGGCAGTTTATGTCAGGCTTTGCCCCATATGGTTATATGAAAGATCCGGCAGATAAGCATCATTTTCTTATTGATGAAGAAGCTGCCAAGGTGGTTCGGAGAATCTTTTATATGAGTCTGGAGGGATATTCCAGAGACGGTATTGCGAGAAAGCTGAATCAGGAAGGTGTTATGACACCATCAGAGTATAAAAGAAAGGTTCAGGGATTGAAATATACGAACGCACTGGAAAAAGCCGGTGGAAAAGGCTGGGCATATCCTACAGTCAATGTGATTTTGCGAAATAGAGTTTACACAGGTGCTATGGTACAGCATAAGTCAGAAAAAATATCGTATAAAGTGGAGAAATATCATTACATTCCAGAGGAACAACAATATATCGTAGAGGGAATGCATGAAGCAATTATCAGTAAAGATACCTTTGAACAGGTACAGGAAAATATGAAGAAAAGAACAAGAACACCGGGTTTTCACAGTGAAGTGAGAAAAGTGAATCCATATGCAGGGATTCTTGTCTGTGGGGACTGTGGATATAATCTTCAGCGTGTTACCTGCAGGGATGGCTATGAGTGTGGAACTTATCATAAAAAGGGAAACACAATTTGTCATTCTCATTTTATTAAAAAAGAGATATTGGATTCCATTGTAATAAATGAAATCCAGAGACAGGCGGAAATGGCACTGAAAGAAAGTGATAAGGATGAAATACTAAAGGCAGCAGACCGCAGAAAGGAGGTGAAGAGACGATGTGCAGAAGCAGATCAGCAGATAGAACGACTGCAAAAAGAGCTTGCAGCAGTTCAGAAGTACAAAAAGAAGACGTATGAGAATTATGTGGATGGCATTCTGGACAAGGAAGAATATCTCTCTTATAAGGCTGAATATGAAAAGCAGGATAAAGGGATCAGAGAGAAAATCCAGATGGCAGAACAGGAGAAAGACAGCTTTGGAGAGGCAGAAGAATCCTATGAGAACTGGATAGAGAAATTTATCAAGTATGGAACACTATCCGAAGTGACACGAGAAATCGTGACAGAGTTGATTGAGAAAATCGTTGTGAACGGAGATAAGAGTATTGATATTGTATTTAAGTATCAGTCACCTTATCCAGTTGAGAAAAGGGCAGTGTAATGGCTGCAAATTTTTTTAAAGTAACTTTCCCTTAGTTATAATGGACACATCGGGGAGATTCTCTGCTGGAAACATATATCAGCAATGTGGCGAATGTAGGGCGTTCTGTCATCTGTGTCGGAACTGGAAATAACGGAAATGACAGGATCCATACAGCCGGAAAACTCCGGCAGGGACAGATAGAAATGATAGAGATGAGTATTGGACCTTATGAGACAACATTAAATTTACAGTTATGGAAAACCTATGCAGATGAAATTGAAATTTCTATAGAAACGCCATCCGGTGAAAAATTACCGGGACTTTCTGAGAAGATCGGCACGAAGAGATACCGTGCTGGGGAGACAGATTTATTGATCTACTACGGGAAGCCGGGGCCTTTTCAGGTGACACAGGAGATTTATTTTGAGTTTATTCCGACAGGAACTTATCTTACAAGTGGAATCTGGAAACTGTATCTGCATGGCAGACGCATCAAAGAAGGAAATTATAATCTGTGGCTTCCTGGCGGAAATATCCTGAACCCAGTGACCGGATTTTATCGCCCGATAGCGGAAGAAACACTGACAATCCCTTCAACAGCGGCCAGAGTGATTACAGTAGGAGCATACGATTCCAGGCTGAATGCATTTGCAGATTTTTCAGGCCGGGGCGGAAAACAGCTAGTGTATTTTAAACCGGATCTTGTTGCTCCGGGCGTGGATGTTACAGCTCCGGTACCAGGAGGCGGTTATTCAGGCGTGACCGGAACTTCTTTTGCAGTGCCCTTCGTCACCGGAGCAGCGGCACTTATGATGGAATGGGGAATTGTCAGGAAAAATGATCCGTTTCTTTGGGGTGAGAAGGTAAAAGCATATTTAAGGCGTGGTGCCCAGCCCCTGCCCGGGTTTGAACAATATCCAAATGCGAGTACAGGGTGGGGGTGGTTGTGTATAGTACAAAGTCTCCCTCAGGAGTGAAAAATAAATGGGAGCAGGTGCTGTAGATTATATTTCTCATATATTAAATAAAAGATTGTAAGAAAAAGTTTAGGATATGAAAATCGAGAGATAGCGAAAGAATATGTCTAGGAAATATATATGTATGATACTGGGAGAGTAAAGATGGAATGGAAAATAGTTATAAAATATAGAAGGATTTGATTGCTCTTTAAAGTTACATAAGATAAAATATTGTGTATAAAACTGGAAATATGCTATGCATTATAGAATTTGATGGTTTGAATGAGGGCGAGTAAATGGAAGATACTACACTTAAAAAAAAGGATATTGAAGAATTAGAAAAGTTAGTTGAGCTGGCTAAAGAACAAGGGAATAATATTAATCTAAACTTGGTATATATGGTAATAGATTCGGAAAAAATAGATTATGCGAAGGCAATGAGATATTTTGAAGACAGAGGAATTACAATGATAGAAGGGGATGTTGAACCAGATATTACGGCATATTCATGTGAAGGTGAACGGATTAGACCTTTTGATCCTTCTAAAATAAGCATTACCATGAAACCTATGACGTTGGATGCATTAATAAAGAGAATACAAAATGAAGAAATTGAATTTGATACATCGTTTCAAAGAAAAGCTGGATTGTGGAGTAAAAGACAAAAAAGCCAATTGCTGGAGTCAATTTTTTTGCGAATTCCTTTGCCAGCATTTTATTTTGATGCTACTGATGAGGATGAGTGGTTAATTATTGATGGTTTACAGCGAGTATCAACTTTAAAAGAATTTGTTGTAGATAAAAGCTTAAAGTTACAAGAATTAGAATTTTTCCCGGAATTGAATGGATGTAATTATGATAGATTACCAAGAATGTTTCAAAGGAGAATAGATGAAACGGTTATCAATGTTTATCTAGTTAATCCATCTACACCAGAAAATGTTAAATTTAATATTTTTAAGAGGATTAATACAGGGGGATTAATGCTTGAACCTCAGGAAATAAGAAATGCTTTATTTCAAGGGCAGGCAACAGAGTTTTTACAAGAGTGCTCAAAATTAGAATGTTTTATTAATGCAACTGCGGGAAGCATAAAAAGTGAAAGGATGCTGGACCGGGAATTTGTTCTTAGGTATGTTTCATTTTGTTATTTGGATTTACAATTATATAATGGAAATATAGATGAGTTCTTAAATGAAGGAATGAAATTTCTTAATCATGCTGACGAGATGTGTGTTAGAGAAATAAAGAATGAATTTACCTTTGTTATGAATGCTATGTTTGCAGTAATGGGAAATAACAGTTTTAGAAAAATATGTGAGGATGGAAGACGAAGACCAATTAATAAGGTGATCTTTGAGTCGTGGTGCTATGTATTTAAAACATTGACCCCAGAGATAGTAGAGCAGTTAGAAAAGAAAAAAGAAAAAGTGCAAAAAGAATATATGAAATTATGTGCGTCTCAAGAGTATTTATATTTGTTAAAAGTTCCAGATAAAAAAGCATTATACGCACGTATCAGAGCAGTTGATGAATTGATCCATGAATTTATTTAAAGAGGAATTAGAATGATTGAAAAAATTTCATTAAAAAACTTTAAATGTTTTGAGCGAATTGATGTTACATGTCGAGAATTGAATTTATTTACAGGTATTAATGGCATGGGAAAATCGACATTGATTCAGGCATTGTTATTATTGCGACAAACATATGAAAAAAATAATTGTTTGGAAAATCAGCGTTTGATCCTTAATGGATCCTATGTTGGACTGGGAACCCAAACTGATATTATGTATTGGTTTAGAAAAGATGATGTGCTTTCTATAGAAGTAGAGGAAAATGATCATAAATGGATGTGTCAGTATGATAAAGTTGGAAATTTGATTTCAGAAAGTCAGGAACCTTTATTTGAAAGAGATTCATTTCTTACAAAAAAATTTGAGTATATATCGGCAGAAAGATTGGGACCTCGCCGTTATTATGACACAATAGAAAATGAAAATTCTTTGCATTCAGAAATTGGAGTGAAAGGTGAAAAAACCGCAGTATGCTTGTATGAGAAGGGGAGTGACGTAAAAGTTTATCCAAATATGAAGCATAGTTCAGAAACAAGTGAACGACTTGAATTGCAGATAAATGCGTGGCTATCAGAAATTTCGCCAAATATAAAGGTAAATGTAATTCCTTATTTAGATGTGAATTTAATGGGCGTGAGATATTCGACAAGTAACAGTTTAGGAGAAGAATCTACAAATGCATTAAACATGGGATTTGGAGTTTCATATTCGTTACCTATTATTGTTGCATTATTAAGTGCCAGAGAGGGAGATATACTTGTGCTTGAGAATCCAGAAGCACATTTACATCCACGTGGTCAGAGAAAAATTGGTGAATTAGTTGCTTTAGCTGCTGCTAATGGTGTCCAAATTTTTATGGAAACACATAGCGATCATGTTTTAAATGGAATTCGATTAAGTGTTCGCAATAAAAAGATATCATCTGATAAGGTAAAAATAAACTATTTTTATGAATACTTATCAGAAGAAGGAATTCAAAAACATGAAAAAACATCTCCGGAAATTTTAGAAGATGGCAGTTTATCGAATTGGCCGGAGGGTTTTTTTGATGAGTGGGATAAAGCAATTGATGAATTATTTTAAGAGGAATATAAATGGTATTTAATGAGATTTCTTTGAAACAACAGGTTGCAAAATTACCATTAACTGAGCAATTTTCGGGCTTTTTAAAAGTGTGCCAAGAATTGAAACATAGGAATAAGGACAATGACTTCTACTATACGGATGAATTAATGACAGAAGAAATTGCTAATGAATATACGGTATATGATTGGTTGAAAGATCGAAATGTGCCTCAAAAAGATAAGCAGTTTTTTAGATCTCTGATTCAGAGAGGACATAGAATAGAAACAGGAGATTTTCTTGAGAGTGAACTGATTGTAGAATTAGAAAATGAAGGTTCTATTTCTGCTAAGGGTGCTTTAATGGCATATGAATGGGATAGCTACATAGTTAGTTTGTTATCATCTGAATTATGGGAAAAGGAATGGATGGAGGGAAAATATATATCCATTAATGCCGAAGAAGATGAAGCAGTTAAAGTAAGAAATTGTGGAATTTTAGATCATGTAGATCAATTGATTACAAGTGAAAGAAAACGACAGTCATTAATTATTTCTTCAGGAACTGAGTTATGGGAAAAAAGAGAACAACTATATCCACATTTGATTTTTTGCAAAGAGGTGAAAAGGCAATTAGAAGAAGCTCGTGTTTCAATACAAATTCAAACTATCATGAAAAGAATCCAGATTTTAGAGGATTATTTTGCAACATACGAAGGAGTGTTTGATAAAAATGAAGTTGGGTTTGGATGCAGAACAGAATCCGAGTCTGTGAAGAAAGATAAAGAATTAAATGAGTGTAGAAAATTTGTAACACCATATGGAAAAGAAGAATATTTTTATTGGCATATAAGTTTTCCTGGAAACTATCCAGGCAGAATACATTTTTTACCAGACCCGGAACATAGGGTGGGAATTGTTGGATATATAGGAAAGCATTTGCCAACACCAAAATTTTCGACCATTTAATGTAGCAATGACGTTACATCCTTCCCACCTACTTTGTAACAATTATATAACGTCTTCTATACAGAAATATGCGGTTTTAAGCCATTTTCGTGGCAAAAAAACCGCATATTTTTTGTAGCAATGACTGGACATCCTCGGGGCGGTTGTGTTTGGAAAGTAGTTTGCTATAAAAAAAGCGTATTGAGGAAAATACAAAATTATGGTATAATAATGAAAAGAAAAATGAATGTTTTAAAATTAAGTAAATTAACGAATAATAAACAAAGTAACGAAAATGGAGAAATGTAAGATGAAAATAACAACAGCTGAAGTAAAAATTCTGATAAAAGAGTGTGTTAAAACGTGTGGAATGTATACTGCCGCTGATTTTAAAAATTATATAATTAAAAAAAGTGGGAAGGACGTTACAAGAAATCAGATAACGGGAGCAATTGGACAATTAATGGATACGAAAGATATTGTAAGGGTTGAGAGAGGTTTATATGCAAAAGATATAAATCATATTGATAATAGTGTAGAAGCTAATAATGATACAGAGATGAAAAAGGAAATTTATCGTACCTTAAATAAGATGGAAGATGACTTAATAAGTAAGCTGGGGTCAATTAATGTTTTGGGTTTGGACAGTGATGACTTTATAATTATAACAAAGGTCAGAATGTTAAGAGAGTCTATAGAAGAAATTAAAAAAATGTGTAAATAGATATTCGTAATTAGTATAAAGGGGGAAAAGAATGCTCCAAGAAAGTAATCGCATAGAATTTAAAGTGGAATTGAATGATAAACTGGAAAAAGAAGTGGTTGCTTTACAAGAATGGGGACATCATCTCAACCAATGCCAACTGCAATGCCTGATGATCTTTATAGCAAAAGAATTCATAATACATTGCGAAATATTACATCTCCCAGACCGGATTTTACTTTTGCACAATTGAAGATATATTATCAGAAAAGAGGATTGGAACTGAATGAAAAGTTTGTAAATTTACTGGAACTTTTAACTCCTGAGGGTAAGTTTCATTATGTTGCATATTTGCTTGCTGATGAAAATGGAGTATCTATTAAGGTTGCAAAATATGCTGGAACGGACAAAGTAGATTTGATTGAGAATGAAGAATATGGTTATTGTTCTTTGATTAAGGCTACACATCAAGTATTGGAAAAGTTAAAAATCGAAAATGTAACCAGAGCAAAGGTAACGAATACCAAGAGAATGGAGAAAAATTTAATTGCACCCATTTTAATGCGTGAAGCAGTGATAAACTCAATTGTACATTCTGATTTTACAAGAGAGATACCACCTGTTTTTGAAATTTTTAATGACAGAATGAGTTTTACATCTTATGGTATAAGAGTAGAATCTGACCGAAAGGGATACTGGAAAATCATTCAATAGAAAGATGGAAACTGATATAATGAGTGCAGTGATGCTCAAAACTGGATGTGAGGATAACGAAATGGGACTTATTAATATAATTTCAGATAGAAAAAATGTAACTTTGGATTCGGATGTGATTCTTTATATTATAATGCACGGAAAAATTGCGGAGATTCATATTGTGGGGGGAAGCGTATATGAGACGAGAGCTACTTTGAAAGATCTGGAAGGACTATTGAAAGAAGACTTTGTAAAAATACATAGAGGCTGTATTGTGTCTGTAAAAGCGATTCATGATGTGACAGATACGGTAGATCTCAGCAATGGAGAAGAATTGTTGTATACTGTCCGCAAGAAAAAACAAATAGTGGCCGAGATTCAGGAAAAGCAGAAAAGAATGATTAATGCTTTGGGAAAAAGAGGTATTCCGGCTACAGAAGAAGAATATCGACGTTATTATAGTTCTTTTGAATATCTGCCTATTGCATTTACGGACATAGAAATGGTGTTTAATGAAGAAAGTCATGCAGTAGACTGGATTTTCCGTTATGCAAATCAGGAACTTGCCAGATTAGAAAAGCTTTCGCTGAATCAGTTGCTGGGAAAATCCTTTGGCAGTTTGTTTTCCAATATGGATTCGAAATGGCTGCGAAGTTATGAACGTTCGGCACTTTATGGAGAAGTATTGGAACTTATGGATTATATCCCGGAGATAGACACCAACCTGAAAGTAATCTGTTTTCCTACCTTTAAGGGACATTGTGGCTGTATCTTGTTTGATCTGGATAGGATTAAGGCAGTTGACAGTAGTA
>OLON01001993.1_pt1 | contig 10998 bp, 10 predicted proteins | sample 1672691 | NCBI WGS metagenome assembly OLON01 (sample SAMEA3136714, study PRJEB25190) | human gut metagenome | biome: human gut; feature: human-associated habitat; material: faeces | place: Austria | collected 2013
CGGGCTACGGCAACTGAATTCGGGCAAAATATACCGCAAAGTGGGGCGTGCAGATCGCGGGAATGATTTTTCAAACACGCTCTAGTTATTGCGGTAAAGTTTTAATACGTACTGCTTTCTTCTTATTAAAATGTGCTTTCGAAAAAACATTTTTCAAACCCATCCCCTTTCACAGAAACCAAACTTTACATTGCATTCCTATTTATGCGTTATTATAATAAGTAAAAAGATTTCCCAACTGCAGTATCACCAATAAAACCTGACAGTTTGGTATTCTGCAAATACTCGGAAAGGGGACATGCTATGTCTTTGCATTTTGTAAAACCTTATCATAAGCATCTTATAAAAACTTCTTTTTTGCTCTCTTCTCTATTATGGGGCATGATTCCAGGTTCTATACATACCGTTTGCGCCGAAACTGCCGAAACAGACCAGCAGCTTTCCCAGACGGACAGTCACACTGTGGCAATTGATCCCGGGCATCAAGGACCGAATGTAGATATGAGCGCCTTAGAGCCTCTCGGACCTGGCTCCACAGAAATGAAGGCGAAGGCTTCCACGGGTACCCAGGGGGCTTTCACCGGGCTTGGAGAATACCAGCTGAATCTGGACGTTTCCCTGAAGCTGGAACAGGAGCTTACAGACCGCGGCTACATCGTTGTGCTTACCAGAAGAGATAACGACACAGCGATCAGCAATAAAGAGCGTGCAGAATATGCCGCTGAGCAGGGCGCGGAAATCTGTGTGCGGATCCATGCCAACGGGGCTGATTCTTCTGCTGCCTCCGGTGCCCTTACCATTTCTCCCTCTTCTGCCAACCCTTATGTTGCTTCCCTCTATGAACAGTCCAATCTGCTTTCCCAGTGTGTTCTGGACTCCTACTGCCAGGCAACTGAATTTGACAACCGGGGAGTTACCTATGCAGATAATATGACCGGAATCAACTGGAGCACCATCCCAGTCACCATTCTGGAAATGGGATTTATGACAAACGAACATGATGACCTTCAGATGAGCGATCCTGATTTTCAGGATACCATGGTCACAGGAATTGCAGACGGTATCGATTCTTATTTTGAATCCGTCGGAAAGGATGTAGAAAACTGATGAAAAAGAAACGGCCAGCTTCTTCTTATTTGCTGATGCTTCTCAGCGCGATTGCTGTAATCCTTATTTTATTAATTATTTATTTCACCGTTCGCCAGCAAAATGTTTCCACCAGCACGCAGACAGAAATCCAGACCGCCAGTGCCAGGGAGGAAGATGGGTTCACCTCTGGCGATGCAGAGGCTGATGACGGATTTACTTCCGGAGATATTGCGGATGCTTCTGATTCACCGGAAGGCTTTTCGGAAAGAGAAAGCGCCGGCCCTATGCCAGTGACACAGGCTCCGGAGCAGGCAGATGCCAGCCAGGATCCGTCTGCCGATCAGCCGGAACCTGCGCCAGATGACAGTTCCCAGCCGTCAGAAGCACATGCTAATACACCTGAAGCCAATGCCGAAGACGGCGCCATTTCCCCATCGCAGGGCAATTCTGTTTTTGACAATAAAGCGGACCAGACCATGGAAGACCTCCTTGCACAGATCCGTTTGGCACTGCCCGTCTCCAATGGCTCCTGGAGCGTCTACATCTGTGACCTGTCCGGCGGGTCAGAAGGCACCATCAATGATTTTTCCATGCAGGCGGCAAGTCTGATCAAGCTTTACATTATGGGTGCTGTATATGAAAATTACGACAGCCTGACCCAGCAGTACGGGGCGCAGACCATTGATGGATATCTGCTGCCTATGATCACCGTCAGCGACAATGACGCTGCCAACAGCCTGGTGTCCTGCCTTGGCGGCGGTGACAGCAGTGCAGGTATGGAGAAAGTCAACAGCTTCTGTACAGAACATGGATATAACAGCACCTCCATGGGCCGGCTTCTTCTTGCCAGCAACGAGTTCGGGGATAACTACACTTCCGCTTACGACTGCGGAAAATTCCTGAAGAAAATCTATCAGAGCTGTGCAGATACCTCCAGTGATCCGATTCTGGCACACGCAGAGGACATGTATGCACTTCTGAAACAGCAGCAGCGCAGCAACAAGATTCCGGCAGACCTTCCGGAAGGCGTAAAGGTTGCCAACAAAACCGGCGAGCTTTCCAATGTGGAAAATGATGCCGGAATCCTCTATGATACCAATTCCGGCAATGACCTTGTAATCTGTTTTCTTTCAGAGAATCTTACCGATACTGCTGCCGCGCAAAGTACCATCGCCCAGTTAAGCAGAACCATTTATCTGACTTATAATGGCTGAGACGCAATGCTTAACATGAAAACATGAAAGATTTTTCAAAAAGTGTCTGATTTTTCATCCATCGCAATATAAAAAGAACCATGATACAATGTAAACCGTCCTCAAAATTCTAAGCTTTTGAGACAGCACAGTTTCATGGTTCTTTTTATATTGACTCATCTTATTTTTTAGCCGTTGACCGCTGCGTCCCCTTACTCCGCTTTCCCCTCATCTTCTCCCTCTTCATAGGATTTCTCCCATATCTCGGAGAACACTGCCAGCGGACAGTCTGTAAGCAGACACATCAGCAAAAAGCACTCATACGGATTCACAATATAAATCTCACTCATTCCGCATTTCTTCAGAATGCCCTGGGCTTCTTCTATAAAATGATGGTAACGGTCATAGGGATCGTCATCCTCCATCTCCTGGGACACAATAAAGAATTCGATTGTGAGAAGGTCAAAACGCTCCACCGGGAATTTGTGGTTCAGAATATTGGTAATTCTCTGCCTGCTGAAACGCTTCTGACTGAAATGCTTGGCCAGAATGGAAGCAGACATTTTCTTCAGGTTTCCCATACGGTTGATAGGAATACCATTGCAGATTACCTTCTCAAGATCAGAGGGCGTGATATTCTCTGCTTTCCAGATCTTATTCCGTCCCTTCTCCTCCTCATCCTTCTGGTACATGGCTGCAATAATTTCCTTTGCGCGCTGCAAAAGCCGCTGAAATTCCTGGAAAGCCTGACTCTTCTCGTTCATAGGATCGTCCCATCCGGCTTTCAGGCATGCTAGATATTGAAGAAGCTTCTTCTCTGTATCAATGATAAACTTCCCGCTCATCGCTTCTGCCACAATATCATTATGAGCTGCTGGCTCTATGGTCTTATAGCGATCTTTGTACTCTTCTGCCTTGCTGTAGGGAAGCTGCCTGCTGTAGCAGTACCAGTAGATTACCTCCTCCGGATTGTGAAAATCAAAATCCTGCTCCTTGAGCACTCTGGTAAGGAAATCCGATACATCCTCTGCACTCATGCGAAGCCCAAAGCCCAGAAGAAAAACCGTCTCTCTCTTCACAGAAGCCTGGGTCAGCCAGTTATTCACCAGTGCCGGAAGCTTGGTAGAAGTAGGGTTCATGGACTTGGGCGTATAAGTTTCCTTAAAGGATTCCACCGCAATATCCCTGTATATCTCCTGGGGCACTTCCCCGTAAGGCTCCTCAAGGCCTGCACGCTCATAAATATATCTCTTCAGATGATCTCCAAAGGAAACCAGCTCCATCTCCTTGTAGAGATAATGGAAGATCACTTCTGCATCTTCATCTTCAAAGCTCTCCAGGCTCACCACCTGCCGGAACCTTTGCGCCGCCCTTCTGGTAAATTCAAAATCTTTCACTGCGTCAAATGCCACAGTCTGTTCGAAATCAAGATCCTGCATACGATTTTTCATAATACATCACCTTCATTTTCTTTTTTGTTCTGGCGCAGCCAGGCTCTGAGCGGATGATTCTCACGCTGGATTTCACAGAGAATGATCGTGGTATTGTCTCTGGCGCCTTTCTCCAGAACCTGATCCATAAGAATCTGCACCGTGTCTCCAACAGATTCGCCGGAAGCCATAGCCGTTTCGATTTCCTTATCCGAAAGCATATCGGTCACCCCGTCTGAACAGAGAAGATAACGGTCTCCCTCCTGATATTCCAGAGCCTTTACAGAAGGTTCCAGCTTCATCTCGCTTTCCTCCACTCCCAGAAACTGGGTCAGAGGAGCTTTCCCAAACATATAGCTTCTCAGAACATGATCACTGGAAATCTGCCGGATCTGCCCCTGGCTCTGCTGATAGATCCGGCTGTCCCCAAGATTACAGATATAGACAGACTTCCTGGCAAACACGATCATCGCCATGGTCGTTCCCATGGCATTGATCCGGTTGCTTGCGCTGTAGCTGCACACTGCCTGATTCATAATCTGGCAGGCCTCCAGAAGAAAATTCTCCGGCTGTCTGCGCAGCTTCCCCTTATTTTGTCCATAGTATTTCCCGAATTCCTGGGACGCCAGATAAGCTGCCATCTCGCCCTGGCTCTCTCCTCCCATTCCATCGAAAACGATCAGCACCGGAAAGCTCTCCCGAAGCCGCTCACCGCCGCGCACTTCCTGCATTCCCAGATTCTGGGACGGAAGAATCTCCCCACAGCACCAGAAATTATCTTCATTATTTGATCGCACTTTCCCCGCATGGCAGGTATAAGCATAATTAATACGGTATGTCATATGATTCCTCTTCGCTATTCATCCAGCTGTTCCAGAGCATTTTTCCAGTATTTCTCTCCGCGCTTGGTATACTCTGTACTGTCATTTTCCTTGTCATGGACAACGCCGTCCGTATCGATCCAGCGGATCATCTTGCCGCGCTTATCATAATAATAAAGTTCTTTTTTATTGCCGGTCCATATGTATGCAAAAAACAGTCTCTCATCCCAGTAATAATATTCCTCATAAACACCGTCCTCAGAAGTTTCCGGATAGATCAGTGCTTTTATAAGTTTGCCGTTGCTGTCATAGTAGCGAAGTCGGTCGCCTTCCTTGCCCACTTCCTTACAATCGGCCTGTTCCTCCACAATGGTATTCGCCTGTTCCTTAATGGTCTGGATTGCTGTGGAAAAATCATCGATCTGAGCCGTGCTGTTGTCATTGGCTTCCAGCACTTCCATAACCATGTTGGTGTTCTGTGCCTTCCGGTCCTCGTCATGAATCAGCTTCACATAAACGCCAACAATAATGCATGCTGCCAGCACCACAACCGCAATGGAAATGGTCCATGGAGAAATCCTTCTCTCCTGCTGCGGTGCCTGCCGCTTCTGTCTGGAAGCTGCCTCTGATCTGTCTTCTTTGCGAAGGCTTTTGGATGGCTTCGGCTCCTTTGCGTCCCTGGAGTTCTTTTTCTCCTTCTCTTCTTCCTGACGGATGGCTTTCTCAATCTGCGGTTCTTCTGCCACCTGGGTCCGTTCCATTTTCTCAGCACCTGGTTCTTCCACCACATAATTCTTCTGGTGCCGCTGCTCTATATCACGGGCATCAGCCAGCTGCCACTGGGAGCGTTCCCACTCCTTGGCTGCATTCACAGGTGCGATCCGCAGGCTTTCCAGATCCTGAAGCATATCCTCCGGTTTCCGGTAACGCTTCTGTGGATCATAGGCACATGCCTTCAGTATAATATGGGAAAAGGCAGCGCTTGCCCGGGATGGTGCCGGCATCTTCTCCCCGGCCATGCGCCGTGCCAGTGCATTCTCCTTATCCCGATAGGTAATCAGCTGCTTATCCAGAGACAGAAACGGAAGCCTGTTCTGGTTCATCAGCTTATATAGCACGATTCCAAGGGAATAGATATCAATGCTGCTGTCGTATTTCTCACCTTTATAAATCTCAGGTGCCATGTAGGAGTAGGTACCCTTCTTGGACATATTCCCCACTGTGTGCGCCTGCTCTCTGGCAATTCCAAAATCTCCCAGCTTAAAGTCACCGAATCTGGATACAAAAATATTCTCCGGCTTTACATCCCTGTGAATAATATTCAGCTTCCGGCAGTAAATTAATGCCATGCTAAGATCACAGCCAAGTTTCATTACCTCTTTCTCAGTAAGCTCCTTGCCTGTGCAGTAATCCATAAAACTGGTCAGATATTCCATTCGGATGTAAATATCCCAGCCGATCTCGTCCAGATATTCCACCACTTTAAAATCTTCAAAGGATACAATATGGGAATTTCCGCAGAAATGCTCCATCGTATATATTTCCTGAACGCAGTCCTCCACCAGGTTTCGAAAATATTCTCTGGTAGACTGCTCATCATTCATCTCTGATCTTACGCTGTCAAGCTCTCCCTTATTACCGGGAATCGATATAATCTTAATGGCCGAATAAAAAGTGCGTCCACGCTCTGTCCGCTGCGCCTTATATACTTTCCCAAAAGAGCCTTCCCCTATTTTCTCTACAAGCTGCCACTCTGGCCAGACAGAAACCGGAACCCCTTTCTCCATACAAGCCCCTCCTTTCCCAAAAAGAAAGTCGATTGCTGACCACAATCATCATCCCCGGAACTGCTGCCCGGGTTTTCGTAATATTATACTAGAATATTACCACAAATGATAGTCCCGCCTGTATTTTTCTCTATCCATATCTTTCCAGCCTTTCATTGGCAGGATGTCTGTCATTTTTCTGCGGTGCAGAGGTTTACCAGAATCTCAGACACCTGCCGTATTTCCGGGATGCTGCAGTATTCGCTGCAGCTGTGCACCTGGTTCATGGAGGTGGCGATTACCAGCCCTTCGATTCCGTGCTGAGCAAACACATTGTTGTCGCTTCCCCCGAAGGTTTTCTCGAATTCTGGCTCAAGGCCTGTTTTTTCCACTGCTTTCCTGTAATTTTCTGCAGCTTTTCCGCCAAGATCCGTCTCATATGCAATAATATTCAGCTTTTCTTCCCATTCAAGCGCTGCTCTGGCCTTCTCTGCCTCTTCCTGGAAAATCTCATGGTACTCCTTAAGAAGCTTCATGGCAATCTCATGATTCAGACTGCGGATCTCCCCTTTCGCCGTGCAGGCTTCTGGTACAATGTTGGTTCCTGTTCCCCCTGCAAAAACACCGATGTTGGCAGTTGTATTTTCATCGATCCTGCCCTGGGGAAGTCTGGCGATGGCTTTGGCTGCTGCCTGGATGCTGTTGATTCCTTTTTCCGGGTAAAATCCGGCGTGGGCAGCCTTTCCCTTTACAGAGGCAGAAAAAGAAATTAAAGTTGGGGCAGCGTAAGCGGCTGCTCCGATTTTGCCGCTAAGATCCAAAGCGTAAGCCCCTTTGGAGCGGACTTTGCTGTAATCGAAAGCATTTGCTCCTTTGCAGTACAGCTCTTCCCCGGTTGTGATCAAAATCTCCACCGTCCTGTGAGGAATGTTCTTCTCTTTCAGATAGCGGACTGCCTCATAGATTGCGGTAACACCGGCAAGGTCGTCTGCACCAAGGACTGTAGTTCCGTTGCTTGTCACAGTTCCGTCCGGGTGAAACACCGCTTTTTTGTTCCGGGAAGGCTCTACTGTATCCATATGCACGCCAAGAAGCAAAGGTTCTGATCCAGCCTCCCCTTCCAGCCGGGCAAAAAGATTGCCTGCATTGGACCCTGTTGCCTCTCCGGTCTGGTCCTCCTCCAGCTCTACGCCGATTTCTCCAAATAATTTCTTCAGGTAGTCTGCCATCTCCCGTTCCTTTAAGGATGGGGAATCAATGGATACCAGTTTGCCAAATACTTCTGCTATTTTCTCATTTTCTCTCATAATCGCAATTGCAAAAAACAGCTGCGCGATACAGCTGTTTTATTCTCCTTTTTGAAATTTTCAGGTGTTCGTTTAAATCATGTACTCCGGCTGTGCCATAATATTCATCTTTCGGAAAAATTCCTGGGTACGCGGGTTCGTCGGGTGGTCGAATACTTCCTTCGGTGTTCCGTCCTCCACCACATGTCCCTTATCCAGGAAAATCACACGGTTGGATACATGACGGATAAAGTTCATCTCATGGGATACCAGAAGCATAGTGTAGCCCTGTGCTGCAACCTTGCGGATGACGTCCAGCACCTCGCCAACCAGCTCCGGATCCAGTGCGGAGGTAGGCTCATCCAGAAGAAGGATCTGCGGCTTCATTGCAAGGGCTCTTGCCAGCGCAACTCTCTGCTGCTGTCCGCCCGACAAATGCTTGGGATAATGATTTGCCCAGGGTGCCATGCCTACCAGCTTCAGCTGCTCGATGGCAATCTCTCTGGCCTGCGCCTTTGACATCTTCTTTACCACGATCAGACCTTCCATTACATTCTCAAGAGCTGTTTTTTTCTCAAAAAGATTAAAGCGCTGGAATACCATTCCTGTATTCTGTCTCAGATATAAAAGGTCTTTTGGCTTTTTCTCGGAAAGATCAATGGTTTTATCCCCGATGGTCACAGTGCCCCGTTCCGGTGTTTCCAGGCGGTTCACGCAGCGAAGAAGGGTGGATTTACCGGTTCCGGAAGGACCAATGATTCCCACTACATCGCCTTTTTTGATATCTAGGCTGATGTCATCCAGGACAACATTATCATTAAATTTTTTTGACAAATGATCAATTTTTATCATGGGTTGCGTCCTCCTCGGCAAAATTTACCAGCTCCACCTGATCCGGAATACGAATCTTATTTTCAATTATACGGATCAGCTGCTCAATAATCAAGGTAATTACCCAGTAAATAATAGCAAGTGATACGTAAACCTCGAAATAGCGGTATGTTTTTCCTGCAATAATCTGGCCCTGTGCGGTAATCTCCACAACTGCGCAGGTGAAGGCCAGTGATGTTCCTTTGATAATGCTGATCAGGGCATTTCCCAGTGTAGGAAGCGCTACCTCAAAAGCTTCCGGAAGAATGATCCTGCGAAGTGCCTGCGGATAAGTCATTCCAAGTGCGTGGGCGGCTTCAATCTGTCCATTGTCTACGGACTGAAGTGCGGAACGGATGATCTCTGCCATAAAGCCAGCCTGATTCAGTCCAAGTGCGATCATTGCATAGGCAATTCCAGGAATGTCTGCCACTGCAAGGTTGGTGCCGAATTTCTGGTTGATGGCTTTGAAAAACATTGGGATTCCAAAGAATGCCACATACAGCTGTACGATTACAGGAGTTCCTCGAAGGAGAGAAATCAGAAGGTTGGTAAGCTGTGTCAGTACCTTGATCTTATGCATTTTTATGATCGCCATCACAAGTCCTAAGATCAGCCCCAGAAGCATGGAAAGCAATGCCAGCTCCAAAGTGATTGGTAATTTTCCCAGCAATTCCGGGATCGATGTGAATACCAGTGATACGTCAAATAATTTTCCCATGATTTTTCTCCTACAAGTTCAGTTTCTATAAATATTTTTCTACAAGCACACAGGTAAATCCAAAAGGTCCCGGCGCATTCTTCGGTCTGGAAGGCTCCTGCTTCGGCTTCTCTTCCTGTTTATGATGCTTGTCGTATACGGACGGGTCCACATCCGGGTTCAGCTGATAACCCAGCTTTTCATAGAAACCAGCAGCACGGTCCTGGCTGCTGATCACGATGTGGTTTACTCCGTACTCTTTTAACCAGTTCTCTGCTTCCTGGATCAGGATTCTGCCGTAACCGCCTTTTTGTTTTCCCCGGACGACGCAGACACGTTCGATCTTGCCGATCTTCTCGTCTGGAAAAGCGATTCGGCAGCCTGCCACTGGCTTGTGATCCTCAATCAGGATCACAGCCTGCAGGTCCTCTTCCTTTTCGTCATGGGAAAATTCCAGCTCTATGGGAATGCTCTGTCCCACGCAGAAGGCATCTGTCCTCACGTAATCATAAGCTTTGTATTTCCAGGTCTCTGCCCCTTTTTCTATGCGATAAATTTCCACCATGATCGTTCTCCTTGCATCTCTGATTTAGTTGATTGTCTCTTCGAAGTATTTCTCGTCCGGGCTTGTGTCTTTTCCAAGATATTTCTCGGTGATCTCAGCTAAGGTGCCGTCCTCTTTCATTTCCTTCAGCACTGCGTCCACATCCTCGCGAAGAGCTGCGCCCTCCTCATTTTTTCCAAAGAGAAAATAGGTGTTGTTCTGTGGGAAAAGGAATTCCTGTGTTTCGTCGTCAATTGGATTTGGAACCAGCTGTCCCTCCAGTCCAAAGTTTGGAAGAAGGTTGTCGATCAGCGGGCCATCGTCAATGGCAACGTCTGTAACACCGTCTACAATGTTCTGGTAACGAACCTGGAAATTGGTGTTGTCGTAAACGATCTCGATCTGATGATCCGGGTTCTCCTCATTCCATTGCTCCAGTGCATTGGCTGTCAGGCTTCCGGCTGTCAGCTCGATCTTGTAGCCTCTGTCTGCCAGATCCTGAAGGGAGGTCAGCGGCTCATCATCTGCCCGCTGAATGTACTCATTAAAACTTGTCTTATATGGGAAAGAGAAGTAATAGGATTCTGCTCTCTCGTCTGTGTAGCCGTAATTGTTGATTGCAATGTCATACTGGCCGCTGATTACGCCCTGTAGTGCATCTGCTGTATCAATCTGAAGCTCATACTGAGGAAGACGGTTAAAAACCTCTTTCACAATGTCAATATCAACTCCTGTCAGTTCATTGTCATCTCCTACATAAAAGTAAGGAGCCAGGGAACCGCTTGTAACACCTTTGATCACCTTTACGTCGGAATCTGCAAATACGCTGACTGCACCGCCTGTAAGGCTTGCTGCTGTCACACCTGCCAGTAAAACTGCTGTTAATCTATTAAATCTTTTCATAATCTCTATCCTCTCTCGTAAATTTTTTGCCTGATTCTCATAAAAGTCCCTTCAGCGGGTTAATGGATGCGTCCACGGATAAGGTTCCATTCTTCGGATTTCTGTCTTCCCATTTCGGGCTGTTCCAGATAGTCTTGGAAATGGGGCCTGCGTAATCCTCGTAGGTCTCTCCTTCCGGATGGCGAAGGAATAACTCATCTGGTGTTTTGCTTAATTTTCTTCTCTCGCCGTCGTCTGCCCAAAGCTTTTCGAAATCAACTTTTGAAAGGATTCTGTCGTTGTATCCACGGAAAAGAACCTCTCCTAATTTCTTTCTGGGGCCGTCTAATGCAAGTACCTGCGGATCGCTTCCGTGGCGGAATGCCGGGATTGCGTAGAGCTCTCTTAAGTAGCCCC